>Ga0134128_10000660_pt1 | contig 47066 bp, 13 predicted proteins | sample KB31754_FD_96462 | JGI IMG/M metagenome (GOLD analysis project Ga0134128, IMG submission 96462) | Terrestrial soil microbial communities with excess Nitrogen fertilizer from Kellogg Biological Station, Michigan, USA - KB3-175-4 | ecosystem: Environmental > Terrestrial > Soil > Unclassified ...
CAAAATTCGATCAGCTCTGGTCGCAGAGTGATCAGTCGGTGACAAAGACGCTGGTAACGTCGGGGCCGTTTGTTCTAAAACGATATGTGCCCTCTCAACGTGTCGAATTTGGACGCACGGAAAACTACTTTATGATTGACCCAGACGGCAAGAAATCGTTGCCCTATCTCGATCGGGTTGTTTACCTGTTCGTGCCGGACGTCAACACGGCACTCTTGAAGTTTCAAGCAAAAGAAATCGACATTTCGGGTCTTCGCAATAGAGACGCGGTGAATCTGCAAACAAAGCAACAAGAGCTTAACTTCAAAATCTATAACCTGGGGCCGATGAGCAGCTCCAACTTCTTGATGTTCAACGAGAACAGGCGGAAAAACTCAAAGGGACAGCCTTACGTCACACCCTATAAATCAGCATGGTTCAACGACGTCAATTTTCGGCAGGCGATCAACCACGCGATTAACAGACAAAACATTGTCGATGGATATCTCAAAGGCATTGGCGCTCCGTCATATGGAAGCGAGGCGCAAATCTCTCCATTCTTCGATCATGATTTGAAGCCTATCGCGACAGATCCAAGCGAAGCCAAGGCATTGCTGGCGAAGTCTGGCTTCACCATCGGCAAGGACGGGATGATGCACGATAAGGATGGTCATCTCGTCGAGTTTACGATGATGGCGCCGGCCGGTTCGACATTCTATGATGCTGTCGGCGTGGATATAGTCAACGACTTGAAGCTGATTGGCATCAAGGTCAACTATCAGCCGATCGAGTTCAACGTTCTTCAGGACAAAGTCAGCGGCAGCAAAGATTGGGAAGCTGTAATCATGGGGCTCACGGCTGCGCCCTTCGAGCCGAACGAAGGTACCAACATTTGGCGCTCGAGCGGACGGTTGCATTTGTGGGATGAGCGTGATCAAGACAAGAATGGAAATATTACCGTCACCGATGCGCGTCCGTGGGAGAAAGAACTCGATCAGATCTTCGCCCAAGGGGCAACGGAGTTCGATCTGAACAAGCGCAAGGCCATTTACAACAGGTATCAGGAGCTTATTGCCGAACAGGTGCCGTTTGTCTATCTGGTCACCCCGATGCAGCTTGTCGGCGCCCGCAATACTATCCAAAATTACAACCCGACGCAGTTATCGCAAGAAGTTAACGGTCTGCACAACCTCGAAGAAATTTGGATGGAAGGCAGCAAGTGAAGTTACGGGTAGCCGCATTAGCGTTGATTTTGATTTTGTGCGCGGGGTGCGCCAAGCGGACGGTGCATGCTGTCGTTCAACCGAATACGGGAAGCGGGCTTCCGCCCGCCGCTACGATACCGCAGGGGGAGAGCGGACTTTCGCCCGCCGCTACCGTCCATGGTGGCGAAATCAAAACGCCGAATTTCCCCAATCCGGGACCATTCAAAACGGTTGAATCAAGGAATCCCGATGGCACGTCGGTGGAAGCTCTGCAAGCCAGAGGTGAAGTAGGCAAATTCGGCGGCACATTCAAAGTTTCGACTTTTGGTTCTGGATTTAAGACCTTCAATGTTTGGGACGCGGGAGACGTCGAAAGTGACGGTATCGGAATACTCCAGTTCGAGGCGCTGGTCTCGCCCGATCCGTGGACTGGCGAATCCTATCCGCGGCTCGCGAAATCCTTCACGATCAGTCCCGACAAAAAAACCTACACCTTTGTGCTCAGGAAAGGACTGAAGTGGTCCGATGGAAAACCGTTGAATGCTGACGATGTTGTCTTCACGTTCAACACACTCGTCAAGGAGGGCTATGGACAAAACGCCATTAGCCAGCGCGACACGATGAGCGTTTACAATGAGTTTCCTAAGATCGAAAAGATCGACGATCTCACAATTAGATGCACCACGAAGGTTCCATTCGGGCCGTTCCTGAATGCGATGAATTATCCGATCGCGCCTAAACATATTGTTGAGCCGATCACCAAGCAACCACACGAGAAGTTCAGTGCATTTTGGGATATCAACACGGATCCGAAAACGTTTGTCGGTAGCGGACCATTCATTCTCGAGCGTCACGTGCCGGGACAGCGTGTCGAGCTCAAACGCAATCCGTTCTATTTCATGGTCGATAAGCAAGGCCGGCACTTGCCTTATCTTGAAAAATTCGTGGACGCAATCGTGCCTGACCAGAACACCCAGATCTTGAAATTCTACGGGCGCGAACTCGACATGCTCGACATTCGAAGCGTCCGAGGTATCGACGTCGCCCTAATGAAACAAAAGCAGGCGCACGACGACTTCGACATGTGGAATCTTGGCCCCGATGATGGAACGGTTTTTCTCACGTTCAACCTGTGCCGCCGCAAGGATATGAAGGCGAAGCCACCGAAGCCGTATGTTGATCCGATCAAATCAGCGTGGTTCAACAACGTCAACTTCCGTCAGGCGATCAATCACGCGGTGGATCGTGATCGCATCATCGGCAATGCGCTCAAGGGAGTTGGTGAACCGCTGTTCGGCTCGGAATCGCCCGCGTCCATTTTCTATGACAGGGATCTAAAGCCGTTCAAAGCGGATCTGGCGTATTCCAGAGAACTTTTGAAGAAGGGAGGATTTGTATACCAGGGAGACAGGCTTTACGACGCTCAAAATCATCCCGTTGAATTCTCACTTATAACTAATGCCGGCAATGCGATTCGTGATTCCGTTTGTGTCAGCATTCAAGATCAGCTGAAGAAACTGGGTATCAAGGCAAATTACCAACCTGTCGATTGGAATATTCTCCTCGATAAAACGTCAAATAGCCTCGATTGGGAAGCGGTAGTTATGGCCTTGTCCGGCGATAAGCTTGAACCGTATCAAGGCGCGAACGTGTGGAAATCGTCCGGACGTCTGCATCTCTTCGATCAAAGATTGCCTGACAGCCACGGCAATGTTGTGGTAACAGACGCCCGCGATTGGGAGACACAAATCGATCACCTGTTCGACGAGTTTGCTACCACGATAGGCATTGAAAAACGTCGGCCTATTGTTGACGAGTATCAAAAGGTCGTTTACGACCAGGTGCCGTTTATTTACCTGTACAGTCCTCTCGATATTACTGCTGTTCGCCGGAACGTCGGTAATTACGAACCCACGCCTTTGGGTGTAACTTACACGCCCAAAGGCAGCTTGCATAACATCGAAGAAATATACTTCAAAGATCAGAAACAGCCATAGGTGTCCCCATGTCGATTCCGGTTTACATTCTGAAGAGAGTGCTTCAAGCAATTCCGTTGCTGCTCATTATTTCGATAATGAGTTTCACCATGCTGAAGATGGCGCCGATCGATCCGCTGGCACACTTGAAAGCGAACCCGGCCATTTCGCAGCAGGCAATCGAAAGCGAGCGCCGCCGGCTTGGATTGGACAAACCGCCGGTGGTGCAGTATTTCATATGGTTGCGAAACTTGCTATGCGGCGATCTGGGCGTTTCAGTAAGCGGAGGATCCGTCTTTATTCTGCTCATGCAACGGGCAGGAAATACTTTATTGCTCAACGTGCTCGCATCGACATTCACCTGGCTGTTCGCGATTCCGGCGGGAATTTATGCCGCAGTCTATCGAAGTACGTGGATCGATAAAGGCTTCGGCTTGGTTTCAGCGGTAGGAATGTCGATGCCGACGTTCTTGCTTGCGTTGTTGCTGCTGATGGTCGCTCTTGCCACCGGTTGGTTTCCAATCGGTGGTATGACCAGTCCGAATTATTTCGATCTTGGACCGTTCCAACAGCTTATCGATGTCGGGCATCACCTGATCATCCCGGTAGCTGTTTTGACCTTCATCGGTCTTGCCGGCATTCAGAGGCAAATGCGCGGCAATCTCCTTGACGTGCTGCGCGCTGATTATGTGCGCACAGCAAGAGCAAAGGGGTTGCCCGAGAATGCCGTGCTCTATCGACACGCGCTACGAAACGCGATCAACCCGCTGATTACCATGTTCGGATTCGAGTTTTCAGCATTGCTCAGCGGTGCGGCGCTAACGGAAATGGTGCTGGCCTATCCCGGGTTGGGTCGGTTGACGCTGGAAGCGGTGCTCACGCAGGACTTGAATCTGGTGATGGCTTCGCTGATGCTTGGCGCGGTTATGCTCATCGGAGGCAATCTTTTGGCGGACGTTATGTTGAAATTTGCCGACCCGCGGATAGCGCTGGAGTAGGGGACAAAGCGGGCTTCCGCCCGCCGCTACAGGTAAGGAACCAACAGGTAAGGAACCAACGGGTAAGGAACCAACAGGTAAGGAACCAACAGGTAAGGAACCAAGAGGACGGACGTAACAAGTGGGTGTTGACCAGAGTGTAGTTTCATCGTTGCAGCCGTCGGCTAAGGAATTTAGCGACGAGCCGCCCAAGCGCAAGTCGGCGTTCAAACGTTTGTGGCAAGATCCGCTGGCGCGGATCGCGCTGCTGGTTTTGATATTCCTGTATTTCTGTGCTTGCTTTGCGGACCCGCTGACCCCGTATAGCATGTATTACAACGATCCCGACCTTGCCAACGCGCCGCCGAGCAGTGTGTACTTCGAGGACGACAAAGGACAGTGGACCTGGCCGTATGTCTTCGCGGTCAAACGTTCTTTCGATCCGCAAACATTCGCGCAAACTTACAAAGAAGACGAGAGCAAGGCTTACCCGATCAGGTTGTTCCTGAAGGGCGAGCAATACAATATTCTCGGATTCATTCCGGGCGACATTCATCTCTTCGGAGTCGATTCACCGGCGCGAATCTTCCTGCTCGGCTCCGACATGAACGGACGGGATAACTGGTCGCGCTTATTTTTTGGTGCACAAAAGAGTTTGACAATCGGCTTTCTGGGTTTGTTGATCTCATTTCCGATTGGCATCGTGTATGGTGGCATATCCGGATTTGCAGGTGGAATCACCGACACGGTGATGATGCGAATCGCTGAAGCCATCATGTCGATCCCGAGTTTCTATTTGTTGATTGCCTTGGCTGCAATCCTGCCGGCCGGTATGTCCGCATCTCAGCGATTTGCCTTGATTACCGTCATCCTATCCTTCATCGGATGGGCGAGCCTGGCGCGGGTAATTCGCGGCATGGTGCTTTCCATTCGGGGCGAAGAATTTGTCGATGCCGCGCGCGCTGCCGGTATGTCGGAAATTCTGACGATCATCAAACACGTCATCCCCCAGACCATGACGTTTATAATCATTTCGGCGACATTGCAGGTGCCCAGCTTTATTTTGTCCGAGTCGGGACTGAGCTTCATCGGACTCGGCATTCAGCAGCCGGATGCTAGCTGGGGCAACATGCTGAAGGCGGCATTGGATAACGTCAACGACCTGCTTAACCAGCCTTGGCTTATCGCGCCTGGTATTGCCATCTTTATCACCATTCTGTGTTTCAATACACTCGGTGATGTTTTGCGCGATGTTCTGGACCCGCGCATGCAAGGTATAGCCTGATGAGCCCGGTGGAAATTGTTCAAATTGTAATTCTCGCAGCCTGTGTTGCCACAGCTGTGTTTTTGAGTGTCGTCGGATACAAGGCATGGAAAGGCGACAAATATTTGTGTGATGACTGCAAATACAATGACGCAGAGCTATGCCACAAAGCTGACCGACCGCAAGCCGTCGATTGCACCGCGTACGCGCGCAAGGACGAGGCGAAATAGCCGCTCATTGTTGGTGTTCGCCGTATTGAAAACCAGCAAGTCGCGAAGTGATCTGCGTAAGTCCATGCGCGCACCGATACAGAAGTTTCGCCAGGCGAAACGCTCTTTGCTAGCGAAATTTCCTTGAATCGCACACCGGCTCGGAATCGTCACTCTAACCATTCGGTTCGTCTGGCGAAACTTCTGTATCGTGCCGGAACGGTCCAGGACCGGTCGGAAAATTTCAAATCTGATTTCGAAAAATTGCATCGCACACAACTCTTCAGAGCCTATGATAGACGATGGTATCGCCCACGGTGCGAATAGCGGGCGGTGCGAATAGCGAGGGGCCGCCCGCCGGTGCAGCGAAGAAAAAGCGCACAAAAGTTCAGACCCCTTCCCCGGTTCACCCACCGGACAGAAAGGGGTCTGCTCCTGTACTTTGTGTCTTACATATCAACCGGTCACATCGAGCTTCTTCACGATAGATGTTCGGGACCCAGGATTGGTCGCCCGCTTGTCGCCGATGGATTTCAGTCGATCTGCTACTACGTTAGCACTTCCATTCGAGAGTGGAGCACCAAATTCCGAATATTAAGGAATCTTTAAAATGGTCTTGGCATGCGGTGGAAACGCTCAGCTGGGGTGGTTTTCCAAATGCGGTGGCTGATCCTTCTTCCCTTCCTTATTTAGGGTGGCGAGGAACAGCTTCACCAGGCGCGGATCCCATTCTTTTCCGGCGCCTTGCTGGATGGCCCCTGCAGCGTCTTTGTGCGAAAGCGCGGCGCGATAGGGACGGTCGCTCGTCATAGCGACGTATGCGTCGACCAGCGCGATGATGCGTGATTCCAGTGGAATTTGCTCGCCGCGTAACCCTTTTGGATAGCCGCTGCCATCCCAGTGCTCGTGATAGGACTCGACCACTGACGCCACTCTATACAGGTGCTTGGCCGGCTCTAAAATCTTCGCGCCCATCGCCGGCGACGTCTCGATTATTTTACGTTCCTCAGGAGTTAGCGCTTCTTTCTTCTGCAGGATGTCTTCCGAGATGCCGATCTTGCCGATGTTGTGCAAAATCGCGGCAAGCGAGATTACCATCGTGTGTTCTTTAGATAGATGCAGTTGCCCGGCCAACCTAGAGGCGAGGTCGGCGGCACGCGGGGAGCGATCGTTGGCGTAAGCATCCTTCGCTTCGATCATCTTCATGACGCCGCCAAGAATACCTAACAATCCGTATTCTGCCACCAACCGCAAATCGATTGATGCGAGTTCTTCCGCTTTTGCTTTAATTGCCGCTTTCTGTATTTCCAGAGCTTCTTCGCCGCGCTCGTTCAAGCTTGGCAGTAAGTCTTCAGTGACTGAGCAGACCTGGTTGCGTCCGCGGTGCTTGGCGAGATAAAGCGCCTGGTCGGCAAGCTCGGTGAGTTTGTCGCGGTCGGTGGCGTCGTACGGGAAGGTGGCCAAACCGATCGAGGCGGTCACCGTGCCGATGCCTTCCACCGGAAATTCGCGGATCGAATAACACATACGCTCTGCCACCACGCGCGCGCCTTGCACATCCGTTTCGGGCAGCAGAACGACGAATTCTTCACCACCGTATCGGGCGGTGGTATCAACGTCGCGCACGCATTTCTTGATGACGTTGGCAATGTGTTTGATTGCCGCATCGCCGAATTGGTGTCCGAGTTTGTCGTTGATCTTCTTGAGGTAGTCCAAGTCGATGATAATGTATGAGAACGGGTGTCCGAATCGCTGGTTACGATCGATTTCTTTGGAGAGCTGTTCGCCGAAGTGGCGGCGGTTGTACAAGCCCGTCATCGGATCCGTAATCGCCTGGCGCTCGACTTGCTCGAACAGTTCTTTGTGCGAGATATCGATGGCAAGCTTTTCGGCGAGCTCCTGAATCGCGTTCATATCGAGCACTGAGAAGCTTGACCGCGGATCAGTAGAGACCAGACCGATCGCCGCCTTCAGCGATTCTCGGTGGATGGAGGGGATGATGGTGACCACCTTGGCGTCAACCGGTGCGGGAATTCGCTCGCCTAGCTTTTCCTGCAAATCCTTGGGCTCGAGAATCGGCACTTTGCTCATGTCCGGCAAAACTGCCTGGAATAACTCTTCGCCGAATTGGCTCGGCTCCACCCCTGGTGGCATGTCGAGATCGCCCGCTACTTTGGATTTGATAAAGGTGTTGGTATTGGCATCGAAGAGTGATACCACGCAAAGCCCGAGATCAAAGTGCTCTTGCAGAGCGCGCACCAGGGCGTCCAAGATCTGGTCTACGTCTTTTGGGCTTTGACGGATGACTGTGTTTACTTGGTTCAGCAAGCGTTCGCGAGCTCGGTCTGCCCGAATTTGAGCAATCGCTTGATCGGCGCGCACAATGCTTGCCAGGTTGTTGCAGATGGTCTGTGCCAGTTTGGGATCGTCGCCGGGACGAAACTGCCTGCCGGATGCTTCGGCGTGTTTCCACATTCCCAGCACGCCCAGCGTCTCGCCTTCAGACTCCAGCGGCATGACAAGCGCCAGGTCGCGATCGAAAAATTTGTCGGCGCGCCTTGTCCACTCGACGTTGATCATACGCGCCTTTCCGGTTTGGCAAACTTGCACAAACGGGTTGTCGGCAAGGTCCAACGTGATTGGCACGCCATGCTCTTTAGTGGAAATCTGCGGCAGCAGTACTCTGTCTTCTTCATTGAGCAGAAATACTTGCGAGTTGGCGAATCCCATATGATCCGCCACCAGTTTTACCGAGCGAGAAAGCGTGTCTTTGATACGCTGTCCCTTCGACTCGCGGAACATATCCGAGATGGTGTTGATCAGTTTCATCTCGTTGGCGTCCATCTCGCGACGGTCCAAGTCGTACGACTGTTGGACGACGATGGATAGCGTCTCGGCAATGCTCTGCAGCAGCGAGGCGTCGTGCTCGCTCCACTCGCGTGGCTTGGACTGCTGCAATTCGAGGAATCCGTGGAAGCGGCCGATACAGCGCAATTGTGCCACCACACGCGCACGCACTCCGCCCAGTTCGATTAAGCCTGCAAGCGTCGGCGATGTTCTGTGCAGGCGTTCGTCTTTGATTGTGTCCGGAATGGCGATGACGCCTGTTCCCGTTTCATCCGGGAATCGCGACAAGAATGCCGAGATGATGTCCTGCGACTCACCCGATCCCAGCTTCTGATCCTGAAATGCTTTGGTATTGGTGCCGGCAAATTCGTTGGTCACGGTCAGTTGGTCGCCCACCATTTGCCAGACAAGCCCGCGGTCTGCGTGCGCGACTTTAGTCAGCTCTTCGATTGCCAATTGCAAAATCGACGAGTGGTCGCTGGAATGCCGCAGTTGTCCGGTGATATCACGGATGATGCGCTGCGCGTCCGGCGGGAAAATCTCGCGACTTTCCTCGGCGATTGTCGTCCAAACTTCGCGCAACGCGCGCACGCTCTTGGAAGTTTTTTCCTTTTTGGTCCGCGTCGCCACATCGGCGCGCACGAATGCCACTTCGTCTTGCTCGGCAGGCGGTCGCGCAATTAGTGCCGGACCAAGCCTCTCGGTGGGCGCGATTATCGCGTCGCCGACGAAGGCGGACTCACTGGCGACGAATGCCGGATCGTGAAAGCCTTCAGGCGCGTGCAAGTCGTGCGTGGTGGACGTCGGGCGCGGAGCAATTCCGCCGCCTATCGGTTGAACTTGAGGTGCGGGCGGAGGTGCGCCGTAAAACGGAAATTCGCCTGTTTCGCGCAGCGGGTTCGGCGCGGGCATGGGCGCCTTGACGGCGGTCCACATGTTTTTTACTTCCTGCACCAGTTTTGGCTGCGTGTTCGGAGCGCCGGCGTTCATTCTGGCATCTTCCAGACGGTTCGTTTCGCTCAAATCCAGGAATTGCCACACCGGCAACATCATCTGGAACGAACGCCGCACCAGCTCAGGGTCAAGTGAGCCGACGCATTGGAAGACGTCGCCGTTATGATCCTCGCTGAGGTAGCCGTAGAGGACGATGCATAGTCCCTGGCTCTCGGTGATGAAACAGAATTCTTCCTGCTTATCCTCGCGATCTTCTGAAAACACGGCCACGCAGAAAGCGTCACGCAGCAGGCGGGCCCGGGCTTCCGGCAGCAGCCAATTGGACTCGCGGCTAGACCAATAAACAAAAATCGGCGAGCGTTCTTGGGACGACACCTGTTCGACTTTGCGCAGGAAATTAAGCAGCTCGGACCGCCGCATGAAGCTTAACGGCAAAGATCCAATGCCGGACTGCTGGACCAGCATCAGGAATAGTTGTGTCCGTTTTTGCTCTACCATCGCCAATAGTTGAACAAAGAGCCCGCCAAGGGTGTGTAAATCTCCCTCTAATCAAAATACCCTCGATATCCATGGGTTAATCTATAATCTCGTTCTGACTTGCCAGGGTTAATGGACCACATGGTTGGAAGCAAAAAGCTCGACCAAGACGTATACGAGCAGAACGTTAAATTTTGGGACAGGGCCTGGAGTCCGGTTAAACAGCCGTACAAAGAAATGCCGGATCTGCCTTATATCAAGGCTGTCCCTGATAAACTGCGCGCCGAGTCGGCGCGGACGGTTCTGGATTTGGGCTGCGGAAGCGGCTGGCTGTCCATCTTTCTGGCAAGAGAAGGTTTTCAAGTAACCGGTGTTGACATTGCCCAGCATGCGATCGAGCTTGCTCGCGAATGGGCGAGCCAAGAAAACTTGCCCGCGACATTCTCGGCGACTGATATTACAAATCTCGATTTCGCGCCAGGCTCTTTTGATGCCTGCGTGGCGAATTCGATATTCGAACATCTAACTTGGGATCTCGCCCTTGAAACGATGGCCGAGGTCAAGAAAATTCTGAGGCCAAACGCGCTCTTCTTTGGTTGTTTCGATTTAGTCGGCATCGGCAAGGGCGAATACTATAAACTCGACGACGGAACGCAGGTGTACACCGACAAGGGACGCAGCGGCATGATGCTGCGCTATTTCCCTGACGACGAATTGCGCAAGCTCATGTCCGATTGGAAAATCGAATCGATGGAAACAATCGACACCGGCAGCCGCATCGTCTGGGCGCGGACGTAGAGGAGCGCAGAGCAATGGGATCGCAGGCTTCTAGCCTGCTCCTGGATCGGCACCGAAAAAGCAGGCAGGATGCCGGCGATCCCAGTGAATTTACTTCAAGACATGCGCAAACCTGGGCTCAATGCGCAGCACCACCGAATCGCCGATAGACGGTGTCTCGCCGCCTTTGGTATGCTCCACCGACGCAATAATCTGCCGACCATGCGCGTCCAGAACGAATTCGCTGGCGTCGCCTTGATAGCTGCGGTGCAAAATCTTTGCCTGGATTTTATTGATGCCACCGCTATCGGTGCCATTATTTCCGGCAAAATCAATGTTGTGCGTTCTGATCCACACCACCACTGAATCGCCGGGATTGAGCTGGCATCCTTCTTCCGGCATGCCGACCAGACGCAGATTATCATCGATGGCCACGGCAACATGCCCTTGATCACGTTCAATTACTTTGCCGTGAAGCACATTGGTGTGTCCGATAAAATCAGCGACAAAAGCCGACTTCGGCCGTTCATATATTTCTTGCGCGCTGCCGACTTGTTCGAGGGTGCCGGCGTTGAAAACGGCGATGGTATCAGACAGCGCGAACGCTTCAGATTGATCGTGCGTCACCATGACGAATGTGATGCCCAGCTCGCGTTTGAATCGTGCCAGCTCGGTTTGCATCTCCTCACGAATGCGCGGATCGAGCGCCGAGAGCGGCTCGTCGAGCAGCAGAACCAGCGGTCGGTTTACAATCGCGCGCGCAAAGGCGATGCGTTGCTGCTGGCCGCCGGAGAGCTCTTTCGGATAACGTCGCGCTGTGTCCGGCAGGCGCACCAAAGATAGTGCCTCGTCCACGCGCGCGGCGATTTCCGCCTTCGACAATTTGCCGGCGATCTTCAAGCCGAACGCCACATTTTCGAACACCGTCATGTGTGGAAACAGTGCGTAACTTTGGAAAACCGTATTCACGGGACGTTTGTCCGGCGGCACTTTCGACATATCTTTGCCGCCGACGATCACTTGTCCTGTGGTCGGCTGATCCAATCCGGCGATCATGCGCAACAGCGTTGTCTTGCCGCAACCGCTCGGGCCCAGCAGACTGAAAAATGCTCCTTCGCCGATGGTCAGGCTGATGCCCTTGAGCGCCTGCACCTCGCCGAAGCTGCGCGTAACATTTACAACTTCAACTGCCGGCCGACTCAACTGCGCGTTTTCCCCTTCATGTCTCGGATCAAAAATGCGATTTGCAAATTCAGCAAAACCTCCGCCGAATCAATGTCGACGCTGAGAATTTCGGCGATTTGCTCGAGACGGTAGCGCATGGTATGCCGGTGAATGAAAAGCGCTTTGGCAGCCGAGTTGAGGTTGGCTCCCTGTTCCAGATAAACACGCAGGGTCGGCACCAGATCTGTTTCCCATTCAACGTCGTACGCTTCCAGCAATGCTAAATTTTCTTCGTAAAAACGATCCAGCTCGGGGTGATCCAACATCAGATACAGCAAGCGTTTGATACCAAGGTCACCATATCCCACGCTAAACTCTTTGTCTGGGTTGAGCATCGATCCGATGATCAGCGCTTGCCGTGCTTCCCTGTAGGCATCGGATAAATCGAGCAAGTTGGCCGCGATGCGGCTGGCTCCGATTTGAAACTTCAACTCCTGACGCTTTTCCTTGGTGGCGCCTTCCCTGGTAGCGGCGGGCGAGAGCCCGCTTTTGCCGGCGGAAGTTATGTACTCGGCATGTTGCTGCCAGGTTTTTGCTGCATTGCTATCATGCGGGAAAACGAAAACCCGATTGTTTTCGATTTCTACCATGGCCACGCCGTCCTGCGGCCACACGGCTTCGCGAGCGGACTCCTTCGGCAACACTTGCGCGACGATGACAATGAATCCGTCGCACAGGTCGAAGCCAAAGTGCTGCTCGAGCCGCTCTTGGTCGCCGGCGGTGAGCGTAACTCCGGAAAGCAGATCTTTCAAAAGCGTCTTCTGCGTGACGGTGAAGGTCGAGACTTCCTTGCGGCGGTGGCTGAAGTCAACGAGTGCCGCCAGCGCCGCAGGCGTCATGTACTCGGAGAGAAATTGCTGATCGTCATTCGGGCGCAGCATCAACGAGAAAAATCCGACGTTGATGCCTTCGAGCACAATCGGCATTACAAGCCGGCGCCCGATGCGCAGCGGTTGCTCAGGAAGCCCGGTAGGAGTTGTGCGCGCGCGCGTCTGCTTGCGTATTTCTTGTGCCACCGCCTCGGTGAGCGTTTTTTGTTGTGTGGCAGGAGTAGGCCCCATATTTTGCGCAGCGAGAATTTTGAAGTCGGACGTTTCCACAGCCACCGGACGATTTACCAGCTGCGACATTTCGTCGACCAATTCCTGCAAGCCGTTTTCCAACACGCAAGACACGAAGTGCGCGTGCAATCGCCCGGCAGAGCGTTTGATTTCCGCTTGAAACGCCATGCGAATTTCATCGGCAATTTGGGGCGGTTCGATCAGCCCCGGCATGACGATCAGAGGCAAATTGAGCTCTTGGAACGTGCCGATGAGATGCTGTAGTTCAACCTCCACGCTCACTTGCATGCGTGGTACAGCCGCCGCGCCGCTGCCCACGGCTGCCAGTGCCGCTGTCGGTTGAGCGATTGGCTGGACAGCCACCACGGCCGCCAGCTCTTTCATGGTTGAGGGATCTTGATTGCCAAGCAGCTCGGCCCTCGCCACCACCAGGCTGCCTGCGCGTGCCGAGGCGAAGCCGTAGACCACCTGTTGAACCGGCTGGTCCAACTTTTCCTGGCCCGTCAGCACCTGAGCTTCCGATAGCGCATCCGCGCCCAGAAGCTGCCGTACGCTGGGCTGCAAAAATAAGCGAGCCGCTGGCATAAATCTGATGTCCTTCTCTTCTAATTGTAATCCATCTGCCTATGAGATCAGAACCAGATCAAATGTGTGTACCGGCGGGCGGAAGCCCGCCTTTCTTGCGGTTCTGGTACCGGCGGGCTTTAGCCAGCTAGGCTCGGACATTTGTACCGGCGGGCTTTAGCCCGCTTGTCGACCACAACCGGCTTTACAAGCCGGAATCCGGAGATCCTTGTTATGCAATGTTTTCCGGGATCGGCTTGATTGCCCGATAGTCCATTTTTTAAACACGCGCTTGCGGCTGCACATCGAGATCTCGCATTTTGTAGTCATGCTCGATCAGCCATTGATGCGCTCCTTAATCAACTCATTTTTCGGAATGGCGCATTAAATCTATTGTCTTAGTACGTAGCGGGGTGGTAACATGCCCCGCTTATGGAGACCCAATCTGGTTTTTCACATTCCTGAGGAGGAAACGTAATGAACAGAGCTGACCTGATCAGCGATATCGCCGAACTCACCGGCCAACCGAAAACCGAAGTCGGAGACACGCTGAGAGCCCTGATTCACACCATGACTGGTGCTCTTGCCAAAGGCGAAAAGGTTACCTTGGTCGGATTCGGCACTTTCGAGCGCCGTCAACGCCAAGCCCGTACCGGCCGCAACCCGAGAACGCTCGCTCCGCTGCGCATTCCTGCCAGCCGCGTGCCCGCGTTCCGTGCCGGACAAGAGCTGAAAGACGTGGTTGATGGACGCGCCCGCCAGCAAGGCTGGGAAGGTCATTCGACCCGCAAAGCCGCTTCTCACAAGAAGCCGGCTGCCAAAAAGCACGGCAAGAAAAGATAAGAGCTCGTAGGCGCGGTAAGCCGCATGCGCGGTGCACCGTAGGGCAGGGCAACGCTCCGCCCTATGCCTCTAGATCTTTTAGCGGATGGATGTATATCCATCCGCTATCTTTTTGCACCGTCCTTGGTGTCAAATGTGCCACCAAAATTAAATATGGAAAAAAGGCCAACAATTCTGGATTTCGGGTATTGAGCTTGACATCCGTTTGAGACAGAATTAATGCCACCTCCTCGAAAACCCTCCAATTTCCCCCGTGCCGCCGATTTCGGCGCACCCTAGAAAGGCCTCTCCATGCGTCCATACATTAAAGAGTTTGAAGAAAGGCTCCTCGTTCTGTTCGAGAAGAAAGCCGAGGAATTCACCAAATTCGCCGAAGAGCAACCTCGCACCAAGATGGTCGCGAGCCAATTGGCCGACCTTTACCGCGATCTCGCCGAGATCATGCGTCACTCATAAGTCTGCGATCCCAGTACCATCGCATCGAAAACGGGCGCCCAGGCGCCCGTTTTTGCCATCTAGAACTAGGTACTGGTAGGGTACCGGCGCGCGTAAGCCCGCTGTTAGCCGGACAAAACTGCCGAAAACCCGCCACATTACGGGAAACCGCATAGACATCAAGGGGCTGCTGGTTTAGACTGCCAACACCTTGATTTCCCCACGCGAGAGCCCCGATGATGTTTGAAGTAGTCTCCGTACTGTTGGCGCTATATCTCCTGCTCTCGATAGCCTTCCCCGAACGTTTCATTCCAGAGTTGAAACTCAAAAGGAAAAAAGTAGGCTCGTCGTACTGGGGCGTATACGAGGGACGGGCGGTTACCGATGCGCCGGAAGAAACCACCATCGATGTGCCAAAACCCGCTCGCTTCCGCAAAGTCGTTGCCGGCAGCAGCCAGTACTCGAATGGCAAGGGACTAAGTCTGCGCAAGTAGAGCAGCGCGAATACCGGCGGTAATCAACTTTTTCAGACGCTGAATCACGAGTTTCCGTCTGTTGCATGCAAATCAATGACTTTACAGTGACAAAGTTGTGACACCACATCTGGTGCGAATGTTGTCAAACGGCGATCGCCGAATGCCGTCCCTGGGCATCATTTCCGACATAGATTAAATCCAGCTATACAAATCGACACGATTGCGAGACACTGATGCAGGGCGTAATTGCGGTTCTCCGCGGTCACGTTCCCTATATATGGCGTTAGCTCATGTGTTTACGCGGGCATAGCACAGGTGCGGACGTTTCTTCTCGGTCAAATCACGCCGTGAGGCTTATATTCGATATGGGTCTGAATCAGTTGAGTGGTCAGCGAATGAACAAACATGAGCTGCGGCGCAGGTTTTGCGCCGCTTTTATTTTCTCCGTTTTCTTCATGCAGTTTCCTGGTGCATTGGTGGCATCGGCTGCCGGCGAGAACTTGAACCTCTCGTCGACGACGGCAAACCTGCATCCGATAGCGACCTTGCCGACACAACCGGTGTCGATCGTGGTCGGTGGGAAACATCTGCAGGTGAGCTCCGGCTCGTTGTTGACGCCGGCGGAGAACCTGGCGCTGACGCAAGTGTTGAACAGCGGGCGGCAAACGATTTTGATCAACGCTCATGGTGCCGCCACTGGTGGCTCGTTCAATTTGACGCCCAGCCTCGCCTCGCAACTCAACGACCTGCTCATCCCGAAAAACGTTCGCGCCGTAGACAACTTCGCACTCGGACAGACCCTCTCGCTCACCGGTGATCTGACCAACGCCGGAAAACTTTTGCTGATTTCGACCAACCCGACGATAAAAGACGGCGCCCTGAGCGCCCTGGATATTACCAACTTGAACGGCGGGCTTATCAGCTCGCGTTTGAGTTTTACGCTGAATGCACTGAACAATATCAGCAACATGGGACGCATCGTCAGCGGTGGCAACTTGACCTTGACCGCCGGCGGATCGATCACCAACGGCGGTGCCGAGAACAGCAATGGAAACGGCAATGGCGCCGCGGCATTTATTCAGGCTGCTCGCAATCTGAACATCGATTCCGGCTCGATCGCCAACTCGGGCACCATTAGTTCTATCCTGGGCAACGTGCTCTTCACAGGACCAGAGAGTATCACGGTTGACAATAGCGGCGGCCAAATCAGCGCGAAAAAGGGCAACATCGATTTTCGCGGCGCGGATTTCAATGGCGTTGGCAACAACACACTTACGGGCGGCGATTGGTTCTCGCGGCAGTTGAATATCAATTCCGGCTGTGGTGACGCCAAAGTGCTCATCGACCAAGCGAGTGGACAGGTCAACGTAAACGCTCAAGGGGTTCGAGTGGGGGCCGATAAAGGTAATTTGAACATCGGTTCAATCACCGCCACTGGTGACCCGCTGATCACAAACTTGAGTCAGAACAATCCCAGCCCGAACCAGCTTAACGTTCTTTTGACCGGTTTGATAAGCGCACCTGGACAACCGATAAGCATTATTGCCACTCACAACATTTTCGTTAGCGGATCGGCATCAATTGACTCGGCGGGTAGTCCGGTGACTATGATCGCCGGCGTTAAGTATACTGCTGACGGCGGCAACAACCTGACACTGACCGGAGCGTGCTGCCATGGCGGCAGCATTGACCTTACCGGGCTCACCAAGTTTAATACCGCGAATACTTCAGGCGCGGGCGGCAACGTGACACTTGCCGCATTCTCAGGGGTGTATGCGTACGGAACGATTACAGTCCCCGTTGACATCACCACGCATGGATCAACAGGAAATGCCAACGGAAACGTGGTAATTGCGGCGGGCAATTCCATCAATCCTACAGGTATTTCAATTGCAGGCGTCGACACCGAAGCCGCTTCAAATAGCGGCACATCGGGGACGGGCACGGTCACCATTGCAACGGCAACTCCATCGTTCTCTCCGTCGCCTCTACTAATTAGTTCGTCCGGCACTGTGACGGGAACGGTGATCGCCGGGGGCTCCAGCGGCAGTCCATCCTTGACGAGCAGCGCCGGCATCACCACCGATGGTGCCAAGATTTCAATAACGTCCGGCGGCAACTTGACGATTAACGGACCGGTCGTCGCTTCAACCTCAGGAGCAGCAGCATCCGCCGGTTTTACAGGCGGCGCTATCATTCTCAGTGCTGCGAAGAATTTGTTCGTCAATGGCAACGTCACATCTACCGGTGGTGAGGATGCAACTGGTGGCACGATCACTCTTTCTTCCTCCAGCACGTCCGATTTCGTAATCGGCACCACGGCAGCCACAAATGGCGTGAATGGAAAGGTAACAGCGAACGCGGGAGCGGGTACGACAACCAACCTCGGAAATGGTGGCACGATCAACATCGGCAACACCTCGACTGGATCAATCGTCGTCCCTTCTATGGCAAACCTCTCCGTTACTCCTGATAGCGCGGGGGCAGGCGGCACGGTGTCTTTGTCTTCCTCCGGTGGCACGATTCAATTCACCACCGCTGCCGGCTCGCAAACGCTTTCAGCTTCCGCCGGACAAGGGTCCAGCACGTCGACTCAAAAAGGTGGCAGCATTACCTTGAGTGCGACGGATGTCGTTGTGAACGGTCCTGCGCTTACCCCGCTTATCCTCAGTGCTGACGGTGCCCAGCAAGGAAGCGCCGGAAGCATAACCGTCGGGACTACAAGTTCGACATCCAACCTCGCCATCGGCAGCTCAGCAGGCGACTTTAAGGTTTCTGTTAATGCTGGTCAATCCGGATGCGCAAGTAGTGCAGATGCCGGAACCGTTAGTTTCGAGAGTGCAGGAACTTTGACTGTTGATCCTAGCGCTCTTACGTACGGCGCCAATCCCATTTCAGGTAAAGGCGCTTCCCTGACTTTTCACGGATCAAATTCCGTCACCGTAACCGGTGCGTTGAACGTCAGCGGAACAGGCACCGGAGCCGGCGGCCTCGCAGAGATTGAGTCTGGCGGCGGCGTAGTAAACATATTGGGCTCGATCTCAGCGAATGGCGGACCAGGAAGCAGCGGTACCGGTGGCGCCGGTGGCGCGATCACGATTAAGTCTGCATCGAGCGTGCCGTTTTACGTCAATGGCGGAGCAAGCGGCAACTCGATTATGGGTTCGTTGTCCGCAACCGGCGGCACCAGTGGCCCCACTGGCAACAGTGGTGCCGGTGGCAGCATTACCATCGATGCAACGAAAGGCGGAATAGTCGTTGCCAATGCTGCTGACCTAAACGTGACGGCCGGTGGCGGGACTAACGGAGGAGGTGGCGGCGGCATCACCCTATCAGCCAATGGCGGTCCTGTCACGGTGCAAAGCGGCACCTTATCAGTCGACGGTACCAGTCCAACGGCAGTGGGCGGATCGCTTAGCATATCCGGCACGGATGTGCTCGTACGAGGAAACTTGAGCGCCAACGGCGTATTTAGTGGTGGCACAATCAGCGTTACTGCGACGACGGCAGGCTCCAACGTATTCATCGTTGACGGGGGGGCCCTTACGGACGGAATCACGGGAACCATCCACGCGAATGGCGATCAAAGCGGGACGGTGGTCGGCAACGGCGGATCGATCACGCTAACCAACCTCGGCAGCGGCGGCATCAGCATTCGCACACCGGATACTTCAGCCGGTGTTCTGTCGGCGATGCCTTCACTGAAGGGAGGCACCGGCGGAACTTATATAATCCACACCCCAGGTATTCTCCAAATAGGCACCGGCGAAATAGACGCGGATGGTCTCGGCACCAATCCCACCAACGCCGCTGCCGATGGTGGCATAATAACTATTACAGCGCTGGACATACAGAGCTTTAGCGGCGGGGCCGCGAATTTAAAATTTAGTGCAAACGGAACACAGAGCGGATTTGGTGCCGGCGGCACCATAACCGTCAAAACTACCAGCGGCATATCTAATGTCGCCGTCGATAGTTCGCACCTCCTATTCAGCGCACTCGGCGGCTCCCAAGGCGGGGATGGTGGAAGCGTTACGATTTTCGGCGGAGCTAATTTGACGATCGATCCGGCAGCGATCACTGCCAATCCTCAGATGGCGACCGCCGCGCATAGCGGCAATGGCGCTCATTTCGATTTTGAAGCAGGAACAGGCACTCCGCCGGTCGGACAAACTGTCACAACCGGTAGCCTGCTAATCACCGGAGACCTCAGTGCAAATAGCGTACTTGCCAGCGGCACCAATAGCAAAGGCGGCACCATAAATCTCAGTCAGAACTCGGCGCTGGCGTTCGACGTCGGGGGTGGGGCAACCGCCTCGGGCTCCGGTGTTGCAGGCAAAATCACTGCTAATGGTGGCATCAATAGCCTCGGCGGAACGATCACAATATCCAACGGAATTGCTGGCATCACCGTCGAGGATCCGGCCAGCATAAGCGCTAATGCGGGCACAGGCGGGACTCTCTCTTTCAACGCGAAGACTGGCACTGTTGAGTTTGGCCCGGGGACGCTGGTCAATGATGGACAAGCGACAACCGCAACTCTCGGAAGCACAGGCGAAGTCGACCTGCTTGGATTCCGTCTGTCGACCACGGGATTGACAATTCAAAATAGCGGTACCCTCAGCCAAAGTGGTGGCACCGTCAGTCTCACCAGCTTGGACTTTAGTGGACTCGGCAATATCAATATAGGTTCTGGCGGTTTCAAAATCATTGCAAACGCCGGCTCTACTGGTGGCTCAGCCGGTAACCTGATCGTTAAATCCGGAGATAATCTCACTGTAGACACTTTATTCATAAGTCTTATCGCCGGCCCATCAGGTGCCGGCGCCAACTTGACTCTGGCAGCCGGCCAGTCCACCTCAGATACAGGCTCACCACCGGAGGCGGCTGTAGTAATTACCGGCAACTTGAACGCCGACGGCAATGGCGGCCGCGGCGGCATCATCACTATAACGGCGACCAGCTCATCACCCTTCTCGATCAATACGACTGGGTCTGGTGTCAACGGTGTCACTCCCACCAACGCAGCTCTGCCAGCGATCAGTGCCAGTGGCACGGCGGGCGGGACGATTTCAATCACCAACTCTTCCGGCATATCGATGAACAGTCCCGACGACCTAAACGTCGCGGCCAGCAATGGCGCCGGTGGCACTTTAACTCTTGCCGCCGATGGAGGGCAGCTTTCGATTCCAGCCAGGGGAAGTTCGACGCTTAACGTCGCCGGAACGGGAGCCGATGGCAACGGCGGTACGATTACCATTTCCGCAAGCACGCTCGACCTTGGACCGAACGCAAATACTGCTCTTTTCTTGGACCTCCACGGTGCAGGCAACGGGAACGGCGGTATTTTGAATATCACACTTACCGATGGCACGCAGGACCTCACCATCGCCGGACCCGGCAATGGTGTTGTCGTGCCTCACATTCAAATCAATGTGCAGCCAGGTTCCGGACCAGGTCCCGTAACCGAAGGGAGTCTCACAATTTCTACCGGACGCAATTTGACCGTCTACACGGATTCTTCTTTCTCTGTGCCCGTCATCAATGATTCAGGTGACGGACTGTACACCAACCTGGGTCAGTTTACCTTTAGAGCGGGGAAAGGTGGCGCTGGAAACTTGACTATCAACGGAAATCTGTTTGCAGACGGGATTGGCAATGGCGAGCAGGCCGGGTCAATTAACCTGACGACAACTGTCGGTAATGTATTCATCAATGGAAATATGTCGGCCGAAACTACTGATCCCACGGCTGGCGGTGGAACTATTTTTATCCACTCGAACAGCCCGAATTCCTTTAACATCAATAGCGGCGAAACAATAAACGGGATAACCGGAACCCTCACTGTCGGCGGTGACAACTCCAGTTTAACGGTTGAAAACGAGGGTGGCACGGGTGCAGGTGGTGGCGGTGTTTCTTTGGAGCAGACGAGTAAATTGATTTTTGGAGCATCCAAAGATGCGGCAACCGTCACATTGTCAGCGCCAAATGGAGTTCTCGATCTGCCGTCAGGATCAATCACAATCGACGGCACGCCCGGCGGCGTAAACGGCATCGTAAAGTTGTTAGGCAACACGATTACGGTGACGGATAGATCCAATGGCACAGCTGGTGTGCTTACGATAGCTGATACCACTGACGTAACGGCTACTGGCGTAAATTCAGATATAAACCTTGGGCAAACATCGGCCACGCCTGGTGGAATTCCTGCGGGCGGTGCCATCGACCTAACCAATATAGGTGGTGTTTCTGCCTCGGCCGGTCGAAATATCAATGTTTATGCGCAAGGACCTGGCTGGACCTTAGATCCTTTTGGCGTGGCACCTGGCGATGGTTATGAGTACACATTCATTGCGGGTACTGCAGGCAGAGGGACTTTGTTTGTCAATGGAAACCTGAATGCAGATTGTCCGTCCGGACTTACGCCGGGTTCGAACATAAACAACGGTGGCTTGATCAATATTACGGTTAACACGCCACAGCCGTTTATTATCGGTTCCGGCGCGTTAGCGGCGTTAAATGGAATTACAGGTACAGTGTCAGCGAACTCGGGCGACGGTGGTGGCACCAGCACCATAAGCGGTGGATCAATCAAGATCACCAATAATGGTGCAGGTGGAATTCAGATCAACGAGTCAATCACAGCGCAGGGTATTACCAATGGGACGACGGATGCAATTGGCGCCGCCGGCGGAAACATAGATATTGAAAGCCTCAATGGTATTGTCACGTTTGGCGCAGGCAGCACTATCAATCTAAACGCCAGCGCCAGCGGCTGTGGCACCTACGCCGGCGGAAAAGTGACCATCAATGCGACCAACGTCAGTATTCCAAATACGGCCGGCACGCTGATTCAATTACTTGCTAACGCTGGTGGCGACGGTGCCGGTGGAACTGTCACCGTAAAACTCACCGATCCCAGCTCATCGCTGACCGTTGGTACCGGCACCGGACAGATGACATTACTTGCTCATGGTGGCAGCTTGTCTCCTACAAGCGAGCAATCAGTCAGCGGTGATGGCGGCTCGATTACGGTCACCGTCGGCAGCACTTTGACTGCCGGAGCCGGCGGATTGGCAGCCAACCCGATTGGACTTAACGGCAATGGAGCCAACTTGACTGTTACCGCTCAGGCAATTGGTGGGGCGCTGGATGCCAGTGGTGCACAAAGCGCCTCCGGCGGCATTGGCAACGGTGGCATCATCATTCTCAACTCCAATAATGGCAGCCTGGTCGTAGACAACGCGGTCACAGCGAATAGCGGGATCACCACTGGCAATGGCGGAAACATCACTATTAATGCGAATACGTCCACAACTTTTCAGGTAAATGTAGCCGGCGCTACCAGCGGCATTTTGGGATTGTTGCAAGCTTCTGCCCTCGGTACCAATGGTAGCGGCAACGGTGGCAACATCAACTTGGTGAATACCGGAAATGGTGGTATAGAGATAGGCACCAACGCCAATTTACAAGTTTTTAGCGGCACGGTATCCGGTAACGGAGGCTCCCTCAATGTCGGTGCCGGCACAGGTGCCGTCACACTAGACGGCGGCGTCATCTCGGCCGCCGGGCGGGGATCTGGCCAATCCAACGGCGGTTCGATCATTATTACGGGCACGCAGGTAAATGCGTTGCCCGCTGCGTCCGGCGGCACCAACGTAACAATCAACGCCGGCGGCAGCCCGACAGTTGGCGCCAGTGGTAACGGCGGCCTGGTGGAAATAATGGCCACTGATAGCGCCGCAAACGCATCGATCGGAAGTTCGGCCGGTGAGTATCAAATTACGGCGAAGGCCGGCAACGCGGGAGGCAACGGCGGCACAGTCATCGTACAGATGGGCGGCGCCATCACTGTCGACGACGGCAGCTTGCTTAACGTTGCCGCCACCGGTACCGCAGGCAACGGCGGTAAGCTGACTTTGCAAGCCGGTACAGCCTCAACTTCAGCTCTAACCGTCACTACAGGTGATCTGCTTGCCAACGGAAGCGGCACCGGCAATGGTGGCACAATCACTCTGTCCAGCACGTCAGATCTATTCGTTGGTGGTAACATCGCTGCAAGCGCGGGGGCCACCCAAGGTACGGGCGGCAAGATCAATATCAGCTACCACAGTGGCACGAATTTCACGATCGATCCCACCGCTGCCACACAACCAGATGGCGTCCGGGGCACAATCTCCGCCAATAGCAATCTCAAGGACGCCGGCAGTGTGAGCATCACAAACTCCAGCTCCGGTTTGATTACCGTCGGTCAAACAGCCGGCACTGTGAATATTTTGACTCAGGTGCTTTCCGGCACGGGGCGCGGCGGACAAATAGCGATTCAAACGAAAGGTGATATCGCATTCCAAGGTGGGACGCTGTCGGTTAATGGTGCGGATCTGGATGCCGGCACCATTAGCCTCACAGGCAGTTCGGTGACCAATAGCGGAAGCACGCTGAACATTACAGCCGACTCGCAATCGGTTGGAGTCAATACCGCCACCGGTAATGGTGGCTCTATCATCATTAGTGCCAACGGTGCCGGCTCAAACATTACGCTTGACTCAACGGCTGCCAATAAAGACATTACATTGAGCGCTGTCGGCGGAGCAGCCGCCGGCAATGGCGGGATCGTGAATGTTTCTGTCGGCGGCACATTGACCATCAACAACGCTGGCGGCTTGCAGTTGAGTCCGCAAGCGGCTAATGGCGTAGGCGGAACGTTGACATTGACTACGGGCACCGCAACCAACAACGGGAATCTGATTTCCTCTGTGGACTTAAGTGTCAATGGCGGGTCCGGCTCCGGCAGCGGCGGCATTATGACATTGACCGCCGGAAATGGCCCTAACTTCCAGGGCAATATTGTCGTCAGCGGCAACATTACGGCAAATGGCGGGAGCACCGGAACCGGCGGCGTCATAACCCTAACGACATTCAGCAGCAGTCCATTTGCAATCGGCGCGCCGGGAAGCAATGGCGCCACTGGCAGTATCAGTGCTAACGCGGGCGCCAACGCAGGAAATGGCGGAACTTTGAATATTTCGAATACAGGTAGCGGCGGTATTCAGCTTGGTGCACCAACTGGGCCGTCACAAACGGGATCATCTACAGTTTTGCTGAGCGTCGATGGGTCTTCAGGTGCTACCGGTGGAAACGGCGGCACCATTAATCTGACGACCCCTTCAAATATCACCGCAATGGGCGGCGTAGTTGAAGCGAACGGCGGTGGCGCAGGCAATCACGTCGCCGGAGAAATAACGCTGTCCGCCGGTGCAGTTGCGCAGGGCGCATCGGCATCCGGAGTCGTCAGTCTCGATGCAACCATTGCCGCCGGTTCAACCGGAAGCGGCGGAGTGGTAGTTGTGCAGTCAACACAGCTTGGCTCAGCAATCAACATTGGCAAAGTTAATGGGGACCTTGCTATTCATGCTGATGCGGCTGGCGCCACGGGAAATGCCGGATTTATTTCGCTTGCGTCCAATGGCGACATCGACGTGGATGTTGCCAGTACAGCGTCAATAGACGGTGTGAGTGGAGCGTTCACTGCAGCAACATCACTCAGCGGCAACGGCGCAATCCTAGTTATGCAGGCAGGGACGACAGGCATCGGAAACATCGCAGTAACCGATTCGACCGTAGCCACAGGTGCCAATCTGACAGCAAACGGAGCTGCAGTTGGGAGCGGTGGAGAGATCGAACTCAGCGCTCCCGGTTTTGTTCGCGTCACCGGCAGCATCTCAGCCAACGCCGGCACGCAAGGTTTCGGCGGACTGGTTGACCTCGAGTCGACCACCTTTCGCCCGGCCGTAGGACCGAATACACCTGCATTTGATATCAATGGCGGAGTAGGTCTCACAAACGGTGTCGGCGGCACAATCACAGCTTTAGGCGGCACCCTCACGGGAAACGGCGGCTCTATAACGGCACATAATTCCGGCTCGGCAGGCATTTCAATTCTCGATGGTGCGACGGCGAACATGGTGCTCATTTCAACCAGCGCACAAGGCACCGGTGCTGGAGGGTCGATTGTCCTGAATGCAAACGTGGGAGATTTCTCGACGGGACAGGGCGTTATCTCAGCGAACGCCGCTGGCCCAGTCGCCGGCACATCACAGCTGAACGGTGGTTCCATCACCATCACATCAAACGGTCTTCTGACTAATTCGGCCTCGGGAAAAGGTGCGTTGCAGTTGCAGGCTAACGGCGCATCATCAGGCAACGGTGGTACTATTTCGATTTCGGCTTTCGACGCCGCGGCAGCTTTGATAGTCGACACTACGGTGACAAGCGTGGTGCCGGTGATAAGTGTTTCGGCGACAGGCGGATCGACGAACGGCACGTCCTTTTCATTAGCCGGCAATGGTGGCACATTTAATGCCTCGATTGGACAGGCGTTGACGGTGAATGTTAGCCCGTTGACGTTCAATCTCAGCCCCCTTGGCTATAGTGGTAATGGTGGCAAGGTTCTCCTTGATGTCAGCTCTGGCACTGATTGTTCCGGTGCCTCGACAGTCATCGGCAATCTCACCATCAACGGCACGTTGAACGAGAATGCGGCGCAGGGAGACGGCACCTCGATTGGTGGAAACGGCAACGGCGGCGTAATCAGTCTGACCGTGGTTAACGGCGACCTGCTTGTGACCGGCAGTTTGTTGGCAAGCGGCGACTTCACGACCCCCGGCGGCGGCACGACCGGCTCCGGCAACGGCGGAGTAATCACACTCTCTTGCAACAGCAACAATCAGATGATTATTGGTCCTGCGGCAACTGTTACGGGGGTAGCCGGGACGATAAACGCCAATGCTGGATTCGGTGGCGGCAATGGTGGCACGGTTAGTATTTCGAATAGCGGCAGCGGCGGCATCCTAATAGATGCGCCCGGAAATGCCAATGAGCTCACTGTGAATGGCTCAGGAATGGGCGCATCAAACGGTGGTTCCGTGACAATATCGGCCGTGAATTCTACTCTCCAAATCGGCACCGGTACGGATAATACAAATGGCTCGATTGTTGCCGATGCACTCGGCAATGGTACAGGTGGCAATATCACACTGAATGCGCTTACGTTTGTCCAGGGTGCTACCTGTCCTACTTGCTATCTGCTTCTTTCAGCAAATGGTGCGGGCAACGGTTCTGGCGGAACAATTATTCTCAATAGCACGTCCGCCGCGACAAGCATCAATGTCGGTACAGCCGGCGGCGACCTGAAAATCTCCGCGACATCGGGCAGTGGAATTGGTAATGGCGGCACAATCACGATAACTACGGGTAATGCAATAGTTGTCGAGGATGCCACCGCACTCAACGCCGCAGCGCTGGCCAATGGCAATGGCGCGAAAATAAGTCTCGAAGCGACCTCGTCCTTGAGCGTAAATGGAAGCATCAACGCCAACGGTTTTGGCACTGGAAATGGCGGCTCGATAGATCTTACGGCGTCGCAGGGTCCGGTTGTAGTCACCGGCAGCCTGCTCGCCAATGCAGGAACCGCCGGCAGCGGTGGATCCATCAACGTCAGCGCCAACAGTCCATTTAGTTTCGTGATCGGATCGGCTCCGGTTAATGACGGCATCGGCGGCACCGTGCAAGCCAACGCGGCCGGCACCGGTAATGGTGGCACTATCGAAATTTCCGACTCAGCCGGACCGATATCTATAACTCTAGCTAATAATCTTTCCGTTGCCGCCGTCAACGGCAGCGGCGGCAGTATCACCGTCAACGCCGGCGGCGTGCTGAGTATTGGCTCCGGCACGAGTGCTGCCACCGCCACCATGAGCGCCAATGCAAACGGAACTGGAGATAACCCCGGTGGCTCCATCAGCCTGACTGGTACGGCGCTGGATTTGATTTCAAATCTGACGAACACGTTTCCCCTTCTGCTGACGGCGAACGCCACAAATAATGGAAACGGCGGTTCAATTTCGGTAGGCATGAGCACTGCGATTCGGCCGATAGAATTCGGGCCCGGTAGCGGCGATCTTGAAGTGTCCGCCACAGGTGGCGCGGCGACTGCCGCAAGTGGCAATGGTGGCAAGATCAGCATCAGCAATGGTGGCGATATCACGGTGAATCCGTTGACATCGGGTCAGTTAGCTATCGGCCCCGGCTCGGCGATTGTCGCTGGTCCTTTGAGCACATCCGGAGGCAACGGCGGACAGGTAAGTTTGATTGCCGGTACAGTCGCCGGAAACGGACGGCTTGTTATAGAAGATCCATCAGCATCGCCTCAGCCGTCGGACATTGTGCTGGACGGCGTCGGTAGCGGAAGTGGTGGCGTCCTCACCCTTAAATCCAGCACTGAAATTTTCATCAACGGCAGTATTACTGCCGATGGGGGCGCCAATGGCTCGGGCGGTACCGTCACCATCGGGATGGCTTCCTCGTTGCCCTTTCAAGTCAACACCGGCGTAGGTGCCAACGCGATCAACGGAGTCATCAATGCTGCCGCCGGGGGCACTGGAATCGGTGCGGGCGGATCGATTTCAATCATTAATACTGGAAGAAACGGTTCGGGCGGCATAACGATAAGGGATCCTTCCGTTTTCAATGTGGCTGCATCTGCCGGCGGCGGCGCCGGCGGCAACATCAAATTAGATGCTGCGATTGGTAACGTGACTTTCAATGCAGGGGGTGCACTCGACGCGTCCGCGAATCCATCGGCACCTGCGGATTACAGCGGAGGACTCATTAGTATTACTGCCGATTCGTTGGTAATCTCGAGTGGTACCGTCGCGTTCAATGCCAACGGCGTCAACAACTTGACGGGCGGCACCGTAGAAATCAACGTCGGTACAGGCAATTTGACTGTTGGTGATCCGTCCAGCAATGTCCAGAACGGCGGCTTTACCGTATCCGCGACTGGCGGCTCAGGCGGTGCCGTCATATTGCTCACTGGTGGCAACCTTGTCGTGACTGACGCCAGCTTGCTCAACGTCGCGGCAATGGGCACCACCGGCAATGGTGGCACCTTGGATTTAGAGGCAACTGGTGGCGCCCCAGGCACTGGACAATTGCAGATTACCGGTAATTTGAATGCCGACGGTAAAGGTGCGGGGAGTGGTGGTTCCATCACACTGGTATCAAACAACCTCTCCGATTTCAGTGTCGGTGTGCAAGGCGGCAGCAACTTTATCAATGGGACAATTGCCGGGCAACCCGCCCTCAGTGCAATGGGCGGCGGTAACACCGGCAATGGCGGTTCCATCAGTATATTCAACAAGGCTGGCGGCATTGACATTGTGAATCCGGCGGACTTGACAGTCAGCGCCGGAACGGGCAATGGCGGGAGCGGCGGCCAGATCTCGTTGACCGCCGGAGGAACTTTGACCATAGGCGCAGCAGGCACATTTTCTGTCGCCGGTGGCAATGCCGTCAGCGGCAATGGCGGGTCGATCGCTATAGACGTCGGAAGTTTAGCCATTGGTGGTCTGCTGATTTTAGATGCGCGCGGCAGCGGAGCCGGAAATGGCGGTAGCGTCAGCATAACCGTTAAGTCAACTGTGGCCGGACAAGGCAACATCAACCTTGCCAGTACTTCGAATCTGGAAATCTTCGCGTCCGGTGGTTCGAGCGGAACACTTGCCGGCAATGGCGGCAGTATTCAACTATCTGCAACCGGAAACATATCAGCTGATCCCGGCTCGATGACTTTTGCTTCCCTTGCTGATACAAACCTGGGTACCGCCAATGGCGGCAGCTTTGTGGCGGCCGCTGGTGGTTCGATCAATATCGGGCCGACAAACAATGGCGCCTTGGACGCATCTGCCGTCGGTGGGGGAGCCGGTGGCACCATCGACCTGTCGGCTGGTAGCACGATAACCGTAGGTGCATTGAGCGCTAATGGTGCAGGCAGCATAAGTCTTTCGGCTGTTGATATACAGGTCAACGGCAACATTACCGCCAGTAACCTCGGCAGTCACTCCAGCAGCATCACGATTACGGCAACTGACAGCAAAAACGCATTCACCGTTGGCACCAATGCAAGCACGACCAACGGGGTCAATGGAATCATCGACGCCTCCCTTGGTGGCAACGGAGGGTCGATCAGTATCTCGACGGGAAATGGTGGATTGACCCTGCTGTCTAACGGTACCTCTCTTCCGCTGAATGTCAGCCCGAGTGCCGGCAACAACGGCGGATCAATTGGTTTGAAGACTAACGGCACGCTCACAACAGATTTTGGAACCCTGTCTGCCGACGGCAGCGCGGCCGATGCCGGATCGATTACCCTGAATGCCAATCAGATCATCGTCAACAACTCAAGCGCGCCTGGACAATATTTGACGCTCACTGCAAACGGCGCGGGCGCACAAAACAAAGGCAGCATTTCAATAGCAGTCAACACTCCACTTACCATAGGTACCCAGCCCGGAGACATCGCCGTGTCCGCTACCGGGGTAGAAAATGGTGGCATTGTCAGCATTACCAGTTTAGGCGACCTCAAGGTCGATCCGAACGCTCTCACCGTTGCGGCAATCATTAAGAACGGCGGAAGCATAACTCTTCAATCTCTATCCGGGGCGGTAAACGTGCAGACCCAGGGTGGTCCAGTACATGACTTGAACGCTAACGGCGGAATACTCGGAGACGGAGGCGCGATCAATCTCACCGGTAACACCGTTGCCGTGTTCGGCAGTTTGAACGCCAACGGTGGTGCTAACGGCGGGACGATCTCAGTCACCATAAATAGTCCGACGGCGAATCCGTTTTTAATCGATCCGATAGGTGGAAACATCCAGCCAATCGTTGCGGTGGCGGCCAACGGGGTTGGCGGCATCATCAGCGCAACTGGTGGCAGCGGCACATCGACAGTCGGCGGAAGCATCAGCATCGTGAACACCGGCGCCGGCGATATTCAGATAGCTCAAAGCAATGCGATCAATGTACAACCAAAGTCTGGTTCAGGCGGTAGTATCTCCATACAAACGGGCGGTGCGATCGGCTTCCCCGCGAATGCAAACACTATCCTCGACGTCAGCGGTCAAGGAACCGGTTTGAACAATTTCACAGGCGGAACAATCAATTTGACTGCTGCATCCATCAACAGCAACGGTGGTGTGGTTAGTCTGCTCGCCAACGGCACCGGGTCTAGCAGCGGTGGTTCGATATCAGTCACGAGTACAGCAAGCAACGATGCTTTCTTCGTCAATAGCTCAGCTTCACCGACAGGATCGACTTTTGAGATTTCGGCTACCGGCGGATCGGCTACCTCGTCTGGTGGCGCGGGCGGCTCGGTCGCCTTGAGCTCAGGCAGTGACATCACGGTTGTCACCTCAACCGCGTTGAACGTCTCGGCCCTCGGCTTGAATGGCGATGGCGGCAACGTATCTTTAACCGCCGGTACAGCCGGCACAGGCAATGTGACGTATAACGGAAATCTGTCGGTGAATGGTACGGGCACCGGAAATGGTGGCATCATCACGCTGACTGCTCCGAACGGCATAGTAACCACCACCGGCAACCTCAGTGCCAACGCCGGCAATACGGGCAACGGCGGCACCATAACCATCCTTGAGAATTCGAACCTTCCGTCCGCTCCTTATACTATCGGCGCAGGTTCCATCAGTGCTCTGGCCGGATCCTTTAAAGGAGATGGCGGCAACATCAGCATCACGAACAATGGAACCTCCGGTATCGATTTGCAGTTCAGCGCCGGCGCCAATGAAATCGATCTCAACGGTTCAGCCAACGGCGGAAATGGTGGAAGTTTCACCCTCGCAGCACCGAATGGACCGATCACAATCAATACCATCGCCGGCAGCACCGTAACCACGAGTTCGATTTGCTGCGGATTCTTCCATGGCGGCACAACTACCATTCAAGGTACTAGCCTGACCGTCGAAAATAGTACCAATACCGGCGCCGGACCGGCGCTCAGTATTTTGGCAAATGGCAGTGGTGCCGGAGATGGCGGCTCTGTTTCGATTGCTCTAACGGGAGCAGGTTCCGCACTGACCGTGGGAAATGGTGTTGGTGATGTGATAATCTCTGCCACCGGCGGTATGCAGAGCGCTCTCAAACAGCCGGTGTCAGTAAACGGAAATGGCGGCACCGTTTCTCTCAGTGTCGATGGTCAACTGACAGTCGCGGACATGCAATTCCTCACGTTCGAACCGCTGGGACTGAACGGAAATGGCGGCAACTTATCACTGACATCCGCTAATGGAAACGTCGATGTTCTTATCGGAGATGTTAGTGTAGCCGGCGTCGGTATTGGACACGGTGGAACTTTCATCGCTACCGCGTTGAATCCCAATTTCATGGCCGGACAAGGCAATGTGGCGATCGCAGGCGACGTTTTGGCAAATGCCGGCGTTGAAGGCAACGGCGGCAGCGTTACGATTGATACGAATAGTACTAGCCCGTTTGTGATTGGCACGAGCGTGCCGGTTGCCACAAACGGTGTCAATATCAGCGGCACTGGCACATTCAACGGTATCAACGCCAATGCTGGTAGCGGCACCGGCAACGGAGGGACAATTGCCGTTGACAATGCAGGCGGCAACGACATTGCGACTGGCGGCATCTCAATCGATGGCAATGTGAGTGCTAATGCCTCGCCGCTCGGCAGCGGCGGCAGAATAAGTCTGATTGGTGATCATGGACCCCTATCCATTGGCGGAACAATCAATTTAATAAGCGCGGCGGGGGGACAGGGCTCGGCGACGTTGGCTGAGAACGGTGGCAGCATCACATTGATGGGGACGTCGTATACCAACAGCGCGTTGGTTACATTGGATGTACATGCGGGCGGCATCGGCAATGGAGGCAGCGTCGTCGTCAGGGTCAGCGGACCGACGGCCGATTTGGACATTGGCACAAATGCTGGAGACATCGATATTATCGCGACTGGAGGCAGCTTGAATTCCCCTGCCGGCAATGGTGGCAGCATCACGATATCCGCCGGACGCAATCTCACCGTAGATACTGGCGGACTTCAGGCGATGCCCATCGGAGCATTCGGTAATGGCGCCGCGATTTCACTGTCGGCGGGCACCAATTGCTGTATCGCCTTGCTGAAGATTACAGGCACGTCCGCACTCGATGCGAGCGCAGCTGTTACTGGTGGAGAGGGTGGCTCAATTAGGCTCAGCTCCGTCCGCGACCTGGTGGTGTTGGCCAAAGATTCCACCACCGGCGACAGTCTGACTGCCAACGGCGGCAGTGTCGCCGGTACGAGCGTCGGCGATGGTGGGAGTATCACGATCACGGCTAAGAGCGCCAGTCCTTCTACCTTTATTATGGGAACCGGTGCAGCCACCGATGGCATACTCGGAAATGTAACTGCTAACGGTGGTGCCGGCGGCGGTAATGGCGGCGCCATCACAATAACCGATCATGGAACGAGCGGCATCGCGTTTGCCGGTTCGAATATCTCAGCTTCCGGTGCCGCTACAGCGACGACGACGTCTCTAGGCGGAGCAATTGCCATAGATGCCGGCAATGGAGCAGTTTCTTTCGGCGGCGGATCGATCCTCGCCAATTCGACAGGACCAAATAAATCTGATGGCGGCAGTATAGCAATCTCTGCCGGTTCTTCCGCCCTCACCACAAGCGGCGGGCCGACAGTGATCTCAGCGAATGCTTCCGGAACAGGTGATGGCGGAATTATCAAGCTCGCCATTAAAGGAACTCCTGGTGCTCTAGTCGTCGGCAATGGAACAAGTGATATAACGATCAGCGCCACGGGTGGATCTCCCGGCTCGGCCGGAGGCGATGGCGGACAGGTTACGCTTTCCACCGCCGGTAGCATTGCGATCGATTCCTCACAATTTAACGTGGCGCCTCGAGGCCTCGCCGGAAATGGTGCCATAGTTGCGCTCACAGCCGGCAATGGCAACGTGTTCATATTTGATTCGAGCGTCACTCCCAGTGCTTTCAGCGTCAGTGCTGCACCCATAGGCAATGCAGGCAAACTGACAATTAGTGAATCGAGCGCCAGTGCGTTTGTGTTCGGTGCCAGCGCATCGGTAAACGGCATCAACGTTCCTGTCACAGCAGATGGCGGCTCTATTTCCGGGAATGCCGGCACCATCTCGATTGCTGCCGGATCGGGCGGCTTGATCTTCTCCAACGGCGAGCAAATTAGCGCCAGCGCCACCGCCGGAGGCGGTGGTGGCATCGGCGGCACAATCAGCATTACGAGCACCGGACCCGTCTTGTTCGGTTCAACAACCATTTCTGCCAATGGCGGCAGCCCCAACAGCGCGACCGGATTCGCCGGCGGATCCATTAACATCACCGGCACTTCGCTCACCGCATTGGCTGCGGCTGACGGACCATTCCAAGTTTCCGCCAACGGCGCCGGAAACGCCAATGGCGGGTCAATCACCGGATCGTTCAACGGAAACAACGTAAGCACTGTCAACATCGGCACCGGCGCCGGACAGCTCAGCTTGTCTGTGACCGGAGGCAGTAGCGGCTCCATAGGTGGTAGCGGCGGCAGCATCGATTTGAAGATCAGTGGCAACTATGGCATTGATCCCACCGCGCTGTCTTTCGGACCACTTGGAACTTCTGGCAATGGTGGCAACCTGACACTGGAGGCCGCGAACTTAGTTAACATCGGTGGCGGCAACATCGCGTTCAGCTCGAGCCTGGTCGCCGACGGCGTCGGTGCCGGCGGACAGGGCGGCACGATTGTTTTGAATGAAAATAGCACCATACCGTTCAGCATCACTGCCGGCAATATCAAGGGCAATGGTGTCACGGGCGTAATTTCCGCTGACGGACCAGGTGGCTCAGGCGGGGCGGTGACCATCAACAATAGTGGCACCGGCGGGTTTGTGGTGAATTCGAATATCACGGTAAATGCGGGCTCCGGCGATGGCGGTTCCATTACGTTATCGTCACCATCAGGACCGATGACCCTCAACGTCAGCTTGTCTGCCAATGCGGGCACGACCAACACTAGCACGCTTACACCGACGGTCTTTAAGGGCGGCCAAATTTCACTCACCGGCACGCTTCTGACATTGCCTGCAACCGGCAATCTGTCCTTGACCGCAAGAGGAGCACTGCCAAGTAACAGCAGTCCTCTTAATAACGGCGCCGGCGGCACCGTCGATCTGACGTTCAACGACCCCACCGAGGACTTGGTGCTGGGTAAATCGCCAACCCAACTCTTTGTTGATGTATCCGGCTCGGCTGGCTCCATCAGTGTTTCGGTGGGCGGCAACCTGACTGTTAATGCCATCGGTGCAACCCCATCGGTGTCGGGCGGATCCGGTGCTAATATCAGCCTGACAGCAGGAGCAACCGCGCAAGGAACATCCACCATCGGAGTGCCGGTGCTCACGGTCAACAATAATCTTTCTGCAGACGCGGTTTTCCAGGGCAACGGCGGCAATATCACATTGGTCGCGCCAGGCGGAATCACCGTATTCGGCAGTGTCACCGCCAATGGTGTGGGCTCGGGCAACGGCGGCAATATCACAATCACTATTCCAGCGAGCGCAGCGCCGCCGCCGGCGCCAGGTACGACCCCGACGCCGGTTGTTGTCCCGCTCATTACGATTGCGAACTCAGTCAACGCCAGTGCGACTGGATCCGGAGATGGCGGCAACATCATCATCAGCGGTACAAGTTCGGATCTTAACGTGCGGTCGGGCACCATTTCGGCTAATGGCGCGGGCACCAGTGGCTTTAGCGGAGGCACCATCCAGATCGACGTTCAACAGATTGCATTTTCTACAGTTGGCGGACTCAGCTTGCAGGCCAGCGGTAGTGGCACGGGCAACGGCGGCTCCATTTCGCTTATCACCAGCAACGCCGCCACAGATGTGGTGGTCGGCAGCGGCTCTCAGCAGATTTCATTTGTCGCCACGGGCGGCTGCTCCACGTGCAGTAGTGGCAATGGCGGCACTGTGTTTATATCAGTACCGGGCAACCTGACGGTCAACCCATTCGCGATTGCCGTCAATCCTCTTGGGGCGTTGGGCAACGGTGGTTCGGTAACATTGGCAGCAGGGCAGGCGACAACCAGTAATGCCGCGCTGGCTATTACAGGCAATATGAGTGAAAATTCGGCTAGCGGCGGCGGCAACGGTGGAAGCATCTCGCTGCTCATCGGACCGACGGGCGCCAATGCTCTGCCGGTTGGACAGTCTTTTAGTCTGAGCGTTGCCGGCAGCTTGAGTGCCAACAGCAGCAGTGGCGGCACCGGAAATGGTGGCACGATCTCAATCACCAACGACGTCGGCAAACTCTTCGTCTCGAAGAATGTGAGCGCATCGGCTCTGGGCACCGGCAACGGCGGCAGCATCACGATAGACAATAATTGGACTTCCACTCTCATTTTGGGCTCGGGCGCGAATACGACCGGCAACGGCATCGCGGGCACTACCAGTGCCAACGGATCAGGAATCGGCGGCAATGGCGGAAGCTTGGCGGTGAATGAGGGCAACGCCGGCACCGTCAAGGTGAGTTCGTATGCCGGGTTGAGTGTAGCACCGCTAACCGCCGGCAGCGGCGGAACGATTTCCATCACCACCGCCGGATTGGTTCTGCCGACAGGCACCCTGTCTGTGGGCGCCCTCGGCAACGGCAGCAATTCCAAGTATGTAGGTGGAACGCTCAGCTTGAGCTATGATTCGTTATCCATCAATGGAAACGGCGTGGTCGCTCTTAATGCCGATGGTGCCGATGCCGGCAATGGCGGCACCATAAACCTGATCACGACTAATCCGAATGCCGGCACGCCGCTCGGAATTTCCATCGGTAGTTCGAACAAACAATTTAATTTGTCGGCGCAGTCCGGACTCAGCGGTGGCTCCGGCGGCAGCATCATTATTAATAGTGTCGGCGGTGTCAACATAACCAATCCAAGTGTGATTTTAGTTAACGCGACTGGTGGCTCCGGCGGTGACATCCTAATCACTGCAGGCGGCAGAATCAATGTGAATGGTGACTTGAATGCTAATGCCACAGGCAGTGGTGCGGGCGGAACGATCAACCTCTTGTCCGGACTGGTATTTGTCGGCGGGTCGCTCAATGCCAATGGCGCCGGACAAGGAGCAGGCGGCACAATAACAGTCTCCGAAGGTTCCACCACTGCGTTCATAGTCGGCAATAGCGCGACCAGCACCACAGGCGGCATCAAGGTCAGCATTAGCGCCGACGGTGGCACGGGCGGTGGCGCCAACGGCGGAACAATCACTATTCGCAATAGCGCAGCCGGCGGTATTAAGGTGCTTTCTCCCGGCAGCATCACTGCCGCGCCGTCCGGCGCCGGCGGCAATGGTGGAAGCATAACTCTCTTCAGCAAAGGCGCGCTGTCGTTCGCTACCGGCACGCTGTCCGCAAATGCTACGGCCGGCGGCTCTTACAAGGGTGGTACGCTCAACCTTACGGGCAGCAATGTCACCGTCTCGGGTGGACCCCTCACCCTGTCGGCTAATGCTGCTGGTGGCGGCAATGGTGGAGTCATCAACGTCACTACCACCGGCACCACGGCGATGACACTCGGCAATGGCACAGGCAACATTACTGTCTCGGCTACTGGTGGCTCGAGTGGCTCGCTCACCGGCGACGGCGGACAGATCAATATCACCACTGGTGGCAGTTTGACGGCCAACCTGACGCTCGATCCGCAAGCGCTGCAATTCGCACCACTGGGTGATGGCGCGGGCGGCTCCATTTCGCTGACAGCAGCTAAGAGCCTGAGCACTGGCGTATTGTCGATCATCGGTAACCTGGATGCGAGTGCCGCCGGTTCCACAGCGAGCCCCGGCGGCAACATCACCCTCACCTCGACGCTGGGCACCATCTTCGTTCAAGGCAACATCACTGCTAACTCAGCCGTAGGAGGAACCGCAGGCGTCGGTGGCTCCATAACAATCAGCCAGGGCAAGGCCACCGCTTTCACGATTGATCCGACACTACCTGCATGCTGTGGAATTAAGGGCACTGTTCAGGCCAATGGTGCCGCAGGCGGCAGTATCAGTATTAGTGCTGACAAAGCTAAGACCTTTACGCTAGCGTCCGGCGCCGACCTTACTGTAGCTGCGGCGACAGGAAGCGGCGGCAGCATCACACTTTCGGATAAGGCCGGCACGCTCACCATCAAGGGCGGGCCGCTCTCTGCCGATGCAGTCAGTGGCTCGGGCGGATCAATCAGCATCAGTGCCGCCAACTTGTCCACATTTAATGGCACCAGTAACCAAACAATAACGCTGAGCGCCGATGGCTTCAATACCGGCAGCGGTGGCCGCATCACGCTAGTATCACTCAAGAATAATTTGACCATTGGCGCCGGCGGCTTTGAGATCAGCGCCTTCAGCGGTGTAAATGGCGGCAACGGCGGACTTGTCGATCTGGAAGCAGGGAAGACGCTCACCGTAGATCCAAGCGCCACTGCGCTGAACATCGATCCGCTTTCTCCAAACGGCAAAGGTGCCTCCATTACGTTGGTTGGTGGCAAAGCTGCCACCGGTGATCTTAAGGTTACTGGGGATTTGATAGCCGATGGCGTCGGACTCGGCAGCGGCGGTACGATCAGCCTCACCGATACAAGAGGTAAGGTCATAGTCCAGGGCAACCTAATAGCTGATGGTGGAGTAGACGGTAACGGCGGAGCGATCAAGATTACCGGCGGAAAAGCGGCTTTCCAAATCGGCGGAGTATTGCCCGGCACCTCCGGCGGGGTCACCGGCGCCAATGGTATTGAAGCTCTCGGCGGCATGCTCGAGGGAGATGGCGGATCGATCAACATCACCACCGCCGGTTCAATAGTATTTACAGCTGGTTCGATTGTGTCGGCGTCGGCCCAACTGGCCGGCAATGGTGGCAACGTGGCGATTGCTGCCGGCACCACGCTCACCGCCAACAGCGGCACAGTGAGTGCGGATGGCGCGCCTCTCGGACAGTTCAATGGTGGATCAATTACTGTTTCCGCGACACAGCACGTCATCCTGGCGGCAGGTGCGACAGGCGTGCTTAATCTGGATGCCGATGGTGGCAGCAACGGTCACGGCGGATTTGTAACCGTCACGACCGGTAAGACCGGTGCCCTAAACATCGGCAACACGACACCAGCCTCGCAGATCGAAATATCCGCCGTCGACGGCGGAACTGTGCTGGTCAGCTCGGGCGGCAGCCTTAACGTTAATGGCTCCGGCTTGAATGTGATCAACGCAAACAATTGCAACCCGGCTAACGTGACTTTGATCGCGGGCACCGGCGCTTCAGGTACGTTGAATATTTCGGGAACGATCGATCTGGGCAGAGGACTGAACAGCTCTCTGAGTCTCACCAACGACCACGGCAACATCACTCAGTCGGCGGGTACGGTCACCTTCGCTGACGCGGAGCACCTCGACGCTACCGGCACGATCGGCACCACCACCGCACCGTTTACCGTAATCAGCGGCACCGGAACCGTTTCCCCACTGGTGACGGTAACCACCCCATTGACGGCTGTTCTCACCGCGCCCGGCAACGTCACCCTCGGCACTTCTAATGCCGGCACTTTGGGACTCACTCTGACGGGCGCTAATGCGAGCATCACTACCGTAGGAGCGATCAGCACGACGAATCTGAGTCTCACCACCGGAGCCAACGGCTCGTTGTCAATTCAATCCGATTTGGCTTCTACCGGCACGATGACTCTTACGGCCGATGGAACCGGCACCATTACGGCGCCCGGTGGCACTATCACCGCCGGCACGCTCAACGTCTCAATCACCAACGGCTCAGGGACATCGGACATAGGCACAGTCTTGACGCCCCTGGTCATTAACGCCGGCAACCTGAGCGTGAGTACTGCAGGCAGTTCGTATATCACGGATCAGTCTGGTGGCACCACACCGCTCAACGTCACTGGTGCCACTGTCGGCACAAGCACACAGGTGTTCAACCTGCTGTCCGATTCCAACATTACGACGACAGGCCCAATCATGGGCTCGCAAGTGATGATCGGCGGGCTCCCGGGCACCAGCGTTTCGGTGGCGATTAGCAGCATGGTCACCGGGACAAATTCCATATCCATTCAAGCGACCGGCTCAGGTAACATCACTGGCACCGGCGCCGGACTGCTTAGCACGACAGCCGCTAACGGCACCGTCACTATGGCAGCGCCTGGTGGCAACATCGGTGCCGCCGGCGCACCGGTTTTCATTAACACGAGCGATGTGACAGCGAACGCATCGGGTAACGTGTTCCTCTCGAATACGGGAACGACCGGTATCACTGTAGAGCCATCTGCTGCCGGATCGACCTCCACGTTCTCTCTGACCAGCGCATCTTTCATTTCGGCTGATCCGGCTCCATTGAGCAATTCCATCAGTGGCGGCACGGTTTCGTTGACGACAACGGCTGGTGATATCGGCGGCAATATTGTCGGTGTCGATCCGCCAATCAATACTACCGCCGGCAACCTGTTCATCAACTCCGCCGGCAATGCTTTCATTAGCAATACGGGCAATGTCACCATAACCGGTGCCACTGTGAACGCCACGAATGGCAAGTACAGCCTGACGGATACAGGCAACATCAGCATCGCATCCAATATATCTGCCGGCGCCGGAACGATTATTCTCGATTCCGGGCCCACCGGCACGATCTCGCAAACATCCACCAAGATTCTTTCTACGGCCAATAGTTTCTCGCTTACGAGTGGCGGGGGCGCAGGCTCTGGTGACATTGGAACCGCACCGATACCGATCGCATTAACCTCCAATTCCGCCACCCCCAATCTGACCGTTCAGACTTCCGGCAACGTGTTTGTGACGCTAACTGGTAAGTCTGTGACCAGTGTCAATCTCGGCACTTCCACCGGTGGCAACACCTTTAGCCTGACGGCGCCCGGAATCACAACCACTGGAAATCTGACCGTAGTCGGCTCCGTGATCATCAACACCAATAGCTTGGCGCTCAACAACACGATTCAGTCCACCACCAATAACGTCAGTATCGCCAGCCTGCCTGGCAGCAATTTGCTCATTTCCGGCAATGGCAGCATTCTCGCTCCACTCGGCAGCATCGACATCACGGCCACTGCCACGACAAAACTTTTCCCGAGCATTACTTTCAGCGCGCCAAGCGGCACGATGACCTTGTCAGCGCCGAACGTGAACTTGAACGCCACTCAGGCGGGGCAATCGATCACCGTTGATACGGTCAACGTCAATGATCCGTTCCCGTTCTCTATCGTGAGTGTTAACACCTCGAACGTGATTTTCAAAAACTCGGGTTCGATTACTCCAAACGCAATCATTCCGGCTCAGGACGGCATCGTGGAATTTAACACATCACCCGGCGCGCCGGTGGGAACAATCACAAGCCTGAGCGGCGACCTGATATTACCGAAGAATCTTGTGTTCTCAGGACAGTCGCTCGCCATTCTCTCTGTCGGCAACATCATCGGCGGAGCCGGTATGACTCAAATCAACCTTTCCGCCACCAAGCGCAGCGGCGGCAACCTATTAATAGCAGCCGGCGTCAATTTCACAAGCACGCCGAGTGGTCAAATGATTATGTCCGGCGGCGCCACCCAGTCGTTGAGCGGCGGCTCCATTCTCCTTCCGAACGTCACGATCAATACCTCCAGCACGGCGAAAGCGCCGACCGTCGGCGTGAGTCCGACTATCAACGGCGGTAACGTCCTGATGGTCGCGTATGCGTCGAAGGCCGGCTCCGGATTCACAAACTCCGGATTGATTTCGTTGAACTCAGTAAACGCTTCGGCTAACAAGGCCGGTGGGGTTGGCGGCAACGTTACCCTGCTCGGTCAAGGCGGTGTGCAGGTTAAGGCCGGAATCAACACAAGCGGCAAAATCGGTGGCTCGGTGACCGTTACTGGTGGCATGCCACAGCTTTCGAATCCGATGTTTATATATAGAAGCGTAGTTTCGAGCGTTGCGCCGATCGGTGTATTTACTGCCTTACTGCCGCCCGCGAGCAATGGCACGGGCTCAGCGATTTTGGTCGGCGGAGCGATCAACACAAGCGGTGCTTCGACGTCGACAGCGACCGGGACGCAGGTAGGCGGATCGGTCGCTTTGGCCGCTGACGAGCAAATCGTCACGGGTGGTATCAATACCAGCGCTGCTTCCGGCAATGCGGGGAGCGTCGCGATTACGTCCGGCGAAGGATACGTCACCGTCGGCACCGGCGGCATCAATGCTGCCGGCTTGACGATGAACAATGCAACTCTCGTCAACGGTGCTTACGGTGGAAGTATTGCGGTCTCGGCAGCCAACTTTGTCAAAATTAGCGGAAACGTTCTCGCCACGGGCGGCACTGATAGCGCCGGCGCTATCGGCGGAAATGCCGGTGCTATCGCGATTCAGACGACGAACAACGCTAACGGCCTCCTCGACGGTGAAGTAATCGTTACCGGCTACGTAGATGCACATGGCGGTGGAGCCGGCAAGGCAGGAACGAGCACCGGTGGCAATGCCGGCGCTATCGCCATGCAGTCGGGTGCGATAGTGATTAGCGGACAAAATGGCGGCATTAGCGTTAATGCCAGCAAGGGTGCAGGTGCGGGTGGTCAAACCGCCGGCTCGATTTTTATTCAAACGGCCGCCACCCAGTTGCTTCCTGCCAACATGGATCTCACGAGCACGGCTCTCAGCATTCCGGCAATACCCGGTGCTATGTTCACCATCGGAACTGCCGCACCTGTCAATGGCACCGCGGGCACCATCACCAACGGTGCAACACTGAACAAGCAAATCATCACGCAGAGCCCTGGCTGTCAGGGCTGCTCCGCTTCCCTAGCCGTGCAGACGATGGGAACCGGTTTTGCAGTCACCAATCCGGCAGTTGGTCCTACTCCTCCGGTTACGATAACGAATATTAGCGCCGGCAATGCCACGACTGGCGTTCGCAACATGTTGACCCCATCGCTTGCACTTGCAGCCTTCCAAATCTCTCGCGGAAATCCGCAAATCGCATTAGCTAACAACGTTGCTGATCCGACGGGAACCGTACCGGTCTTGCTGAACGAATCCGACATATCGCAGCCTTTCACCGCGTTTAACATGAACCTCAGCGGAGCCGGCGGCGGCTTCAAGGTGGCGGGTGCTACTCCGGTCTTACTGCTGCCTGCGAAATCGACCATTAGCGGCAACCTCGAATTCACCACAAATAGTGCATTGGCTCTCGTGGACTTCGGAACCGGGAGCATGAACATTACTTCCGCTGGAAGCATACAAGCCACCGGCACCACTGCTTCATTGATACTTTCCGGGAGCGCTCCAAGTTGGGTAGACAGCGGCACCATTTCGGCAACGGGCAATGTCTACTTTGCACGCACCGGCACCGGCAACCTCACCTTCTCACTCGGAACGACGGGCACCACGCCGACCATCGGCATTATTACCGCCGCAAATCTGGTGCTCTCACCGTCGCTGACGCCGGCAATCGGGATGACATTGAATGCCACCGCGGGTTCGACTTTCGGCACTACAGTCGATTTCGCGACGGCGGCGGTTCCGGCTGTCTTCCAGACATTGGCCAATCAAAACGCTCTGACGTTCATCAAGCCGGAAAAAGTTAGCGTGTCGTTTGGCTTCGCCAATTCAACGCTAGGCACCCCGGCCACAGTGGGCGGCTTGCTCAATGGCGCGGCTAGCATCGCGCTGACTGCGTTACCCAACAGTGCGGGCAGCCTGACAATCGCGCCCAACAGCTTCCTGAGCGGTCAATCACTGACGATTAAGACCGCGAACAATTTGAGTGTCGGTGATGGAACGACATTGCAATCAACCAAAAATCCGTTAGCGATCACTGCGGCTGGAACCGGTGCGATCGATCTGGGTCAGTTGGGCGGATCACTAGGCGCTCATCTTATCGGAGCAGGCACGGTAGCCATCAACACGCCCGGCGCGACGACGCTCGAGGACAAGGGCACTGTGTCCGGGACGAACGTCACCATTGGTAGCACCTCTGCCGGCGCCATCAATTTGGCTGATGCCACGAGCGTTACCGCTACGGCCGGCAACGTCACAATCACCAGCAAATCGAATGAAACCGTCGGCAATGGAGTTGCTGTTACCGCAATCAAGTCAGGCAAAGCCGGCGGCGGAGTGACGATGACTAGTGGCAACAACCTCACGCTGGGCGGATTTAACAACGTCACGAACAATACAACAACCATCAACGCTGGCAGCACCTTGACCTTGAATGGTGGCAAGACCGCAGGCACAGTGCAGACCAATGGAACCAAAGTTATTGCCACCGGAGCCGTGAAGATTAACGGATTCAATATTGATTTGGCACCAGACGCGGTGCCGTTGAGAAGCACCAGCATCAGCACGAACTCGACGATTACTCTCGCCGGTTCTAACACGACGACAATTGGCGCGGGTGTTACCGTCACCGGTGGCAGTTCAATCGGCATAACTGGTGTCAACGGCGTCAGTATCGACAGCAGCATCGCAGCCGTGACGAACCTGACAATATCGTCCAGCGGCGCCGCAGGGTTCATCGACGTGGGCACCAATGTAGCCGGTATCACTCTATCGGCCGGTTCCCAAAAAGCCGGAGCGCCACTAACCGGTGGATTAGTCAGCGCCAACATCCAAAAGGCTGGATCAATAAAGATTACTGAATCCGGCAGCGGCGGCATCAATATTGGAGACGGCGTTTCCGTGATTTCGAACGGCAATTCGGTGACCCTAACGAACAGCGGCAACGGCGGCAGTATAACGATAGGCTCAGCGGCTGGCGGCGATAGTTTCATCGCCAACGGCGGCAGCGTGACTATGAAGACCTCAGGCGCTATCACCGACGCGTTTGGTGGCAGCCTGTTCAATGCCAGGACGCTCAACAACGGCGGTGGTGCCATTTCGTTGACGGGAGCGACTGGACTGACGATTGGTACCAACACCTCCGTCACCGCAGGTGGAATCGGGACGCTGAAGTCCGGAGGTCTAATCACCATCGGTGATGAGGCGATCGTGACTGCAGCCAGAGCCTTGACCATTACCTCTACGGGCACGGGCGCGTTTGACGGTGTTGCGATCGGATCAGGATCCGCCACGGGAGGAGCTACGATTTCGTCCGGCACGCTGCAGTCGTTTGCACCACCGTTCGGTCAGCTTCTGTCGATCGATATTCTCAAGCCCGGTGCGTTGACAATTACAGCAAGTGGTGGCGCGGGATTGTCCCTTGGTGGATCGGCGGTATCGGTCAACACGAATGCGGTGAGCCTCACTGCCAACGGCAGCAAGCTGACTTTGACCTCCAAGTTTGTCGGAGCACCGATTACGGTTGGAGGAACAGCATCGAGTCCGGACCAGATTCAGGCTGCCGGCGGCAACATCGTGATCAGCTCGAAGGGCGCGATCACTGATAGCGGCAATACAATTTACACGTCTCGCCAGTTGAATAGTGGTGGCTCCATTTCCATCACAGGGGCCGCTTCGGTTGCAGCAAATCCATCGGTCACCATCGGAGGTGGTTCACAAATCAACAGTGCATCATCGCTATCTATACAAGGCGGCATTGGCACCGTGAGCCTGCAAGGAGTGGCTGTCGATTCCACGACTAGCACGACAATCAAAGGCAACACCATAACTCTGGGCGGAGCAACTGCTGTCCTGACAGGAACTTCATTCACAGCAACTGGTGCAAATACTGGCGCGGTGAATATCCAGACGACGAGTCTTACAGGCATTGATGCCCTCAGTACGTTGACTGTTACTGGCGGCTCCATTTCGGTGGGTTCGGTTGGCTCAACTCTGCTCACCTCTGGTGGCGCTATAAAGCTCACAGGAAATGGCACAGCAGCAAGCGGTGTGACGATATCGGCTGGTGCGCAACTGACGGCCGGACAACTTCAAATCGGCACCATCCCCGGCTTCCCGCTGGTGAGCAACCAGATCTTGGTGCGTGGCGCGATCACGATAACCAGCAACGGCACAAATGGCATCAGCATCACCAACGCGACCTTGAGTTCCAACGGAGCCGGCATCAGCGTCAGCGCGAATGCGACGGCCACGCCGGGTACGATTAACAGCTCGGGTAACACGCTGAGTGCGGAAGGTGGCAACATCACCTACACTGCGAAGGGTAATCTTACTTCTACAAACGACACTATGACCGCCGTAACTCTCAACAACGGCGCCGGCGGCATCTCGATGACCAGTGGTGCAACGGCCACCGTTAATGGACCGGCTCTCCCGGCGAGCACGATTTCTCTCAACGGTGCATCGATAACCGTCAAAGGCACCGTCGGTGTAAATGTAGCCGGCGCCAACCTGTTCGCCGGCTCCCTGAATGCCAGCGCGCCGGCAACCGGCACGCTCGCTCCGACGGATATTGCTCAAACCGGCTCGATAACAATCACGTCGGCAGGCGCCGGTTCGGCGGTGTCAATCGGCGACAACTCGACTCTCATTTCGACCGGCAAGAATATTTCGATCACGTCCACCACCGCCGACATTCAGATTGGCAACAGCGATACCATCCAGGCTAATGGTGGCAATGTTCTGATTCTTGCGAAGGGAAATGTCAGCAATGGAACGTCCACCGGTGACGTATTCGCTGCCCGAGCTTCTGGAACCTCATCTGCCAACAATGTCGGTGGCGGTGTTGAAATCGGTTCGGGCTTGACGAGCAGTGCAAACATCGCCAAGTTCATTAAGACGGCACAACTAACACCCAGCACGTTCGTTGCACAGACGGGCGCGAACATAATTGCCAACACCGGGGCTATCGTTGCTAACTACGGCAAGACAACGCCGACGGCGACGGCGATAAAGCTTGCCCCCACCACGGCCACCACACTCACGGCCAACAAAGGCGCCATCATCTTCGATGCGATGCAACCCACCAGCTCGGTGACGATCAACAACGCCACCATCCAGACGGACGCCTACGCGCCGACGGGTGCTGTTGTGAACGCCAACACCGACGTGGTGGTCGATGCGGATGAAGATGCGGACGACGGCAGTTTCTATTTGACCAGCCGCTGAACCGCTTTAAACTGCTCGGTTCCGGATTGATTGAGCATTTCGAAGAGCGCCATTTCGACGGACGATGGCACTGCTCCCGAGTTGATCATCTTCTCCCAGGCAATGTCGCGGTTACGTTCGAAGCGACTGGCGATGGCGTCCTTTACGACGTGCACCGAATAATCTTGGCTGAGCAATTCGTGAACAGTTTGCTCCACGCATACATGCGCTTCGATGCCGCAAACGATAATTTGCTTGCGACCTTCCGCTTCCATTCCTTGCATAAAGCCTGTGGCCTGGCAGCAGCTGAATGCTGTCTTTTCATAGTACTTGTGCTCGCCCAAACAGGCGGAAATTTCAGCGATGGTCTTGCCCAGTCCTTGCGGATATTGCTCAGTGACAAAGACCGGCACTTTGAGGATTTTGGCTGCTTCAGCCAGAATCGTGATATTCCTTGTCAGCAGGTCGAGGTCTTTAAGCTGCTTTCGGAAGCTCTCTTGAACGTCAATAATCAGTAGAGCCGCGTCTTTTGCGCTTAGTAACCGTTGATTCCGCATTTAATGTTGACCTTTCCCCCGCGCGCCGTCGTACGACACATGCCGATGGGATTATCAGGATAACATCTGGTGAGGCCAAGCGTTAATTCGTAAAGAGTTTTAGAGCTGCTAATGCTTGTTGGCAGCCGAAAACCCGCATGAATCAAGGCTTTTCAAACGGCTAAAACAGAGTTAAAACCTTAAAGCCCAGTAACGCCGGGCGTCTTGTGGTATAAGGTCTCATGTGTGGGGCGTTAGCGCAGTTGGTAGCGCGCTTCAATGGCATTGAAGAGGTCAAGGGTTCGACTCCCTTACGCTCCAAATTTTAGACCTGACCGATCTGCAATCCGAAACGTTTCTCTTCTGTAGACCTAATCA
>Ga0134128_10000661_pt1 | contig 47040 bp, 43 predicted proteins | sample KB31754_FD_96462 | JGI IMG/M metagenome (GOLD analysis project Ga0134128, IMG submission 96462) | Terrestrial soil microbial communities with excess Nitrogen fertilizer from Kellogg Biological Station, Michigan, USA - KB3-175-4 | ecosystem: Environmental > Terrestrial > Soil > Unclassified ...
ACGCTTCCTCCCCACACTCGGTCGCCCTTGTGCAGTTGCGCTTCACTTCATTCACCGTGACCAGCTTATGGCGGGACTTTCACCCGCAGGAGTGCGCCCATGCTGGGCGCACAAGCGAAACCGCCGGCATTGTCCGGCGGTTTTTTTATGCCCTTGCGGACTCGGGCCGATGGAATGCCAATTACGCCATGTGCAAAACAAAACCCTGCATTCTCGAAAGAAATGCGGGGTTTTTATACCTGCAACAACTGCAGAAAATTGCAAGTATCTGACGAACTCTTGCCTGCCATCAGCATTCCCTCCCCAAAGCAGTACCGTCCACTCAAACCTGTCACTTCACACTCTGAACGACGGGTGCCGGGTAAAAATAGCCTGCCGGCTCGAACTTCGTGAGCTATAACAAATCGGCATTGATCACATGCCAGGATTGTATTTGTTTGCATGGGCAAGAACACCTAAACTTTTTTTGCGGCAAGAGTCAATGCCAAGCGCGAAGCGCACGGACAAGACCCGGAGCATCTTCCCATGACAAATAAAGGCCTGGACATAATGAGCAGCAACATCGAAGCCGCTTCCGATACTGAATCCCTGCATCCTTCGGATGAAACGATTGCGATCACCAAGAGTTTGCTGGCGTTTCCCACGATATCGCGTAATTCCAATCTCGACCTGATCGAATGGGTGCGCGACCGCTTGCTGGCACTGGGCGTGAAATCGCGCCTGACCTACGACAGCACAAAGAAGAAGGCCAACCTGTTTGCCACGCTGGGCGAAAATCGCAAACCAGGCATCATTCTCTCCGGCCACACCGACGTGGTGCCTGTTGATGGCCAGGAATGGAGCAGCGACCCGTTCGAAGCCGCCATCAGGGATGGCCGCATTTATGGCCGCGGCGCCGCCGACATGAAAAGCTTCATTGCGGTCGCTCTCGCCAGCGCCAGGGAGTTCCTTGAGGCCGAGAACGGCAGCGCCTGGCATTTCGCCTTTTCCTACGACGAGGAAGTCGGCTGCCTGGGCGTGAAAGAATTGATCGCCGACCTGCATGACATCGGTTTGAAGCCTGCGGCCTGCATTGTCGGCGAACCGACCATGATGCAGCCCGTGCTGGCTCACAAGGGCATGGGCATGTACCGCTGCCACGTCAGAGGGCGTGAAGCCCATTCCAGCTTGACGCCGCTGGGTGTCAACTCGATCGAATATGCCGCACGCCTGATCGTATTCATCCGCCAGATCGCCGACCGCATGGCGCAACTGGAGTCGCGCAACTATGATTTTTCCGTTCCTTACACCACCATGCAAACCGGAGTGATCAAGGGCGGCATCGCGGCCAACACGGTGCCCAAGGATTGCCAGTTCGACTTCGAAGTCCGTTCCTCGCCGAACGCGGAGTCCGACGCCATCTATGACGAGATCAAGGCGTTCTCAGAATCACTCGCGCGCGAAATGCACATGGTGTCGCCCGACGCCGGAATCCAGTTGCAACGGCTTTTTTCCGTGCCGGGACTGCTGATCGACAGCAGCGACCCGCTGGTCCAACTGGTGTCGTCGCTGACACAAAAGCAGACCTATGGCGCCGTGTCTTACGGCACCGAGGCGGGCTTGTTTCAAAATGCCGGCATCCCGACCCTGATATGCGGCCCCGGCGACATCGAACAGGCGCACCGCCCCGATGAATACATTGAACTGGAGCAGTTGGCCAGGTGTGAAATTTTCATGAAGCGCCTGATCGCATCGGGTGGCCGAATGGAAAACAATTCGGCAAGCAGGCATTCATCAACATAGCAAAAAGCGGCAAAGCAATGAACAGAGAACGGCAATCATGACCGTTCCGATCAGGAGATCCTGGGCAAAGCAGTAAGGCTGAAGGAGGAAGACATCATGCTGGAACGGACGTGTGCAACCGTAATGCGTTACGGTTGGGGGCTTCTTTACGCCTCAATATTGATCCTGGTTTTTCCATGCACGGCATCGGCACAGAAAAACGACATTTTGCTGGGCCAGATTGCCTCGACCAGCAATCCGGCGGTGGCTGAAGTCAGCCATGCGCTGCAGCGCGGCTATGCGCTGTATTTCGACAAGATCAATGCCCAGGGCGGCATTGCTGGCCGCAAGATACGCCTGATCGAAAAGGACGACGACTACAACGCCCAGCACATGCTCGCCCTGACGCGCGACATGCTGGAACAAGACAATGTCGTCGCCCTGGTCGGTTATCTGGGCACGCCCGGCGTATCGCTCCTGGCACAGGAAAAGCTGTTGGTGCAAAACGAGATCGCGCTGATTGCGCCATCGAGCGGCGTGGCCGCAGTGCTGGGCGAGCCCAACATGTTCCCCGTGCGTGCGACTTATGAAGATGAAATCGCCGCCATCACGCGCCACGCCCAAAGCATGGGCTTGAAAAAGATTGCCATGCTGACCTGGACTGCCGGTGCCGGCCCGGCATTGGCCAAGGCCTGGCCCGGCCTGATCACGAATGCGAAGCTGGAATTGGTGGAAAACAGTGTCTTTACCACCGCCACCGATGCTGCCACGCTGCAGCACAACCTCGAAGCCGCGATTGCTCCGGTGGACGCGGCACATCCGCAAGCCGTCTTTCTGGTGGCCGGCGGCAATGCCATGGTGATGGCCGTCAAGCTCTTGCGCAACAAGCTTCCCGGCGGCACGCCCATCTATACCGTCAGCGCCGTCAACTGGAAGGAAGTGGTGCAAGGCGTGGGCAAGCCATCGTCAGGCGTGATCATTTCTCAGTGCGTTCCCTATCCGTATTCCCCCATCCTGCCCATCGTCAAGCAATACCTGGACGACATCAAGGCGGCAAATCGGGGGGACGTACCCAGCTACTACGGCCTCGAAGGCTACCTGGGTGCAATGGTGACGGTGAAAGCGCTGCAGCGCGCGGGCCCCAACATTACGCGCGCCAAGCTGCTGGAGACGCTCGCCCACATGGGCCACATGAAATTCGGCGGTTTCGAAATCGACTACCAGGCAGCCACGCGCACGGGCTATGGCCCGCCCGACATCACGATCATTTCCAGCACCGGCCAACTGGTGCGCTGATTTCAATATCGAGACATTCATTATCCCCAAGGAGGAAGTTGTGAAAGGAAAATTCAACCGCGGCATGTGTGCCCTGCTCTGTGCTCTGGCCGTGGCTCTGCTGCCACAAAGGCAGGCGCAAGCCCAGCAATTCACCCTGGGCCTGAGTTCGCCGCCCACGTCCATGGATCCGCAATTCTATAACCTGATCCCCAACAACAACGTGGCGGCCCACGTGTTTGAAACCCTGGTCAAGATGGACGTCAACGGCGCCCCCGTGCCGGCGCTGGCTGAGTCGTGGAAGATGATCGATGCCACCACCTGGGAATTCAAGCTGCGCAGGGGTGTTAAATTCCATGACGGCTCCGAGCTCACTGCGGAAGACGTGTTGTGGTCGCTGGACCGGCCTGCAACCATCCTCGGCAGCGCCGGCAAGTTCGACATCTACACCAAGGCCATTGTCGCCAAAAAGGCGCTCGATCCCTATACGGTGCAAGTGAACACGGCAACGCCCTACCCGTTGATGCTGCAGGACTTGTTCAACATTTTCATCGTCTCGAAGAAAGCCACCCAGGGTTTGAAAAGTGAAGACTTTTCCGCCGGGCGCGGCATGGTGGGAACCGGCCCGTTCAAGTTCGTCAAATTCCTGCGCGACGACCGTGAAGAGCTGGTACGCAACGATGCCTATTGGGGCAAGCCTGCAGCCTGGAGCAACGTGACTCTGCGTTTCCTGCCCAATGATTCGACGCGCCTGGCGGCGCTGCTGTCGGGCGACGTGCAAGCCATTGAAAATGTGCCGAGCCAGGATATCAGCCAGATTCGCGCAGACGACAGGATCACGCTTTTCACGCGTATCTCGGCACGCCTGATCTTTCTCTTCCTCGACGTCAATCGCGACAAGACCCCTTTTATCACCGACAAGAGTGGCGCGCCGCTGACCAGGAACCCGTTGAAGGATTTGCGGGTGCGTCAGGCGCTTTCGCTGGCGATCAACCGCGACGCCATCACCGAACGCGTCATGGAAGGCTTGTCCGAACCGGCTTCGAACCTGGTGCCGCTGCGTTTCGTCGGCTTTTCGCCCAACCTGCCCAAGATCAAGTCCGACCCGGAGGCAGCAAGGAAGTTGCTGGCCGAAGCCGGCTATCCCAACGGCTTTGCCATGACCATCCATGCGCCCAACAACCGCTACGTCAATGATCAGAAAATCGCACAAAGTGTGGCACAGATGTGGTCGAAGATCGGCATCGACGTCAAGGTCGACACCATGCCGATCGCGGTCTACGTGGGGCGGGCCGGCAAACATGATTTCTCGGTCGGCCTGCTTGGCTGGCTGGCACAGACCGGTGAAGCATCATCGCCCCTGCGTGCGCTGCTGGCCTGCCCCGACGCCAAGGATGCCTTCGGCGGCTTCAACTACGGCCAGTATTGCAATCCCAAAGTCGACGAGTTGCTCAAAAAGGCACTCGCCACCACAGCCGACAAGGAGCGCGCGCAATTGCTGCAGCAGAGCGCCGAGGCCGCGCTGGGCGACGTAGGCCTGATCCCGCTGCACAACCAGATTTCGACCTGGGCGGCAAAAAAAGGCATGACGTATGCATTGCGTTCTGACGAAACCACCAATGCCTATGGCTTCCGCCCTGAGTAAGCGCAATCTCGCCTTGGCCTAATGGAGAGCGACACATGCTGGTCTTCATCATACGACGCCTGATGCAAAGCATCGCGGTGCTGTTCGTCATGTCTCTGCTGGTGTTTTGCGGCGTCTACGCCATCGGCAACCCGATCGACAACCTGATCCCGCCCGACGCCAGCGCGGCAGACCGGGCGCGGACCATCGCCGAGTTCGGCCTGGACAAGCCGTTATGGGAGCAATACGCCAGCTTTCTGCATAACGCGCTGGCAGGCAACCTGGGCGACTCGTTCGCCTACTCTACCCCGGCCCTGAAGCTGATCATGGAACGCTTTCCCGCCACCATGGAATTGGCTGTCTGCGCCATCCTGATCGCCACGGTGCTGGGTATTCCGTTGGGCATGTGGTCGGCCATGAAGCAGAAATCGGCCGGCAGCAAGATCGTGCTGGCCACGTCCATCCTGGGCTTCTCATTGCCCACGTTCTGGGTCGGGCTGATGCTGATCATGCTGTTTGCGGTCAAGCTGGGCTGGCTGCCGTCGAGCGGGCGTGGCGAGGTGCAAACCTTGTTTGGCGTGCCGCTCAGTTTCCTCAGTTGGGATGGCTTGCGCCACCTGATTTTGCCGGCCCTGAACCTGGCGCTGTTCAATATCGCCCTCGTGATACGCCTGACACGGGCCGGCACGCAGGAAGCCTTGCTGCAGGACTACGTGAAATTTGCCCGTGCCAAGGGCTTGCCCAATCGCCGCATCATCGGTGTGCACGTATTGAAAAACATACTGATCCCCATCATCACGGTGCTGGCACTGCAGTTCGGCTCCATCATCGCCTTCGCCATCGTCACCGAATCGGTATTTGCCTGGCCCGGCATGGGCAAGCTCATCATCGATTCGATACGCGTGCTGGACCGGCCGGTGATCGTGGCTTACCTGCTCGTGATCGTCATGCTGTTCACACTGATCAATCTCGTAGTGGACGTGGCGTATTCGCTGCTCGATCCGCGTGTACGCCTGTCGGAAATCAAGGGTTGAAACATGAAGATCTCAATGCAATTCTTTCGTGGCGAAAGCCCATTCGCCCGCCTGGCCCGTGGCTATTGTTCCAGTGGCTTTGCCGTGGCAGGGCTGATATTGTTTGTTGCCCTGGCTACGCTGGCCTTGCTTGGCCCGGTGCTGGCGCCGCAAAACCCCTATGACCTGGCCCATCTGGACTTGATGGATTCGCGGCTGGAGCCGGGCCGGCTTGCCGGTGACGGCGCCATGCACTACTGGCTAGGCACCGACGAACAGGGGCGCGACATGCTATCGGCCATCCTGTACGGCATCCGCATTTCCATGACGGTCGGCCTGGTCAGCACAGCCATCGCACTGGCGATCGGCCTGACGCTGGGCTTGCTCGCCGGCTACCACGGCGGCAAGGTGGAAACGCTGATCATGCGCATTGCGGATATCCAGCTTTCCTTCCCGCCCATCCTGATCGCCCTGATCCTGTTGGCACTGAGCGGCCAGGGTTACGGCAAGATCATCGTGGCTCTGATCGCGGTGCAATGGGCTTATTACGCGCGCACGGCCAGGAGTGCCGCACTGGTGGAGCGCAAAAAGGAATACATCGAGGCCGCCACGCTGCTGCGGATTCCGTCGCACCGCATCCTGTTCAAGCACCTGCTGCCCAATTGCATGCCACCCCTGATCGTCATTTCGGTATTGCAGATTGCCTCGGCAATTTCATTGGAATCGACGCTTTCCTTCCTCGGCATGGGCTTGCCCGTCACCGAGCCTTCGCTCGGCTTGCTGATCGCCAACGGTTTCCAGTACCTGCTGTCGGGGAAATACTGGATCAGCTTCTTCCCCGGGGTGGCGCTGTTGCTGGCCATCGTATCGATCAACCTGGTCGCCGACCAGTTGCGCGACGTGCTCAACCCGCGCCTGCAAAACCATTGAGGAGCCTGTCCATGGAAAAGCCCGTATTGGAAGTCAAGAACCTGACGACGCATTTCACCTCTCGCGCCGGCATCGGCAAGGCTGTCAACGGCGTGTCTTTCTCGCTCAAGGCCGGCGAAATCATGGGCCTGGTCGGCGAGTCGGGCTCGGGCAAGTCGATGACCGGATTTTCCATCATGGGCTTGATCGATGCTCCGGGCAAGATCGTTGACGGTAGCGTGCGCCTGAATGGCCGGGAGTTGGTCGGTATCGGGGAAGAACAGATGCGATCCATACGCGGCAACAAGATCGCCATGATCTTCCAGGATCCGATGATGACCCTGAATCCGGTCTTGCGCATTGATACGCAGATGGTGGAAACCGTATTGGCGCACCAGAACGTAAGCACCGCCATGGCATTGCAGATCGCCTGCAATGCCTTGCGGCGAGTCGGCATTCCTTCAGCCGGCGAACGCCTCTCATGCTATCCGCACCAGTTCTCTGGTGGCATGCGTCAGCGCGTGGCCATTGCCATTGCCATGCTGAACAATCCCGAACTGATCATTTGCGATGAACCAACCACGGCGCTGGACGTGACGATACAGAGCCAGATCCTGTCCGAGATGCAGAAGCTGTGCAAGGAATCGGGTACGGCACTGATCTGGATCACGCATGATTTGTCGGTCGTGGCGGGCTTGGCCGATTCGGTATCGGTGATGTACGCCGGCCGCATTGTCGAATCCGGCACGGTACGCGAAGTGATCGAGTCGCCGCGCCATCCCTATACCCACGGTTTGCTGGGCTGCGCCCCCTCGCGCAACGTGCGCGGGCGACCCATGCAGCAAATTCCTGGCATGACCCCGCAACTGTTGCAACTTCCCAGCGGCTGCGCATTCCGCGACCGCTGTGCGCGGGCTTCGGAATTGTGCCGTGTGGCGCCGCACCTGGTGCATGCCGGCCAGGGACATGAATACCGCTGTTTCCATCCCATGGAAAACACAAGAGAGGCAGCATGATGAAATTCGAACACAACAATATGGAAATCCAGGCCACGGCTTCTCTGGCGCAACCGTTGCTCGAAATGCGCCGGGTCAGCAAACGTTTCATCAAACCACTTGACGCAGCAGCAAAGATCGCCAAACTCTTCGGTGCCAGGCTCAAAGAGGAAACCGTGCATGCGGTCGATGGCGTTACCTTGGGCGTGCATGCAGGCGAGGTGGTGGGCTTGATCGGCGAATCGGGTTGCGGGAAATCGACCCTGGGCCGCATGGCCGTGGGTCTGCATTCGCTATCCGACGGTGCGCGCCTGTGGCGTGGCGAAGATATGGTGCCGCTAGGACGGCAACGGGGCGGCAATTCGCCGATCCAGATGGTATTCCAGGACCCGCATGCCTCGCTTAATCCGCGCCTGCGCGTACGCGACATCGTGGGTGAAGCCCCCGTGGTGCATGGCCTGGTGGCGAAGCGCCAGCAGGATGACTACGTGAAGTCGCTTCTCGAGCGTGTGGGTTTGCCGCAAACGGCCCTGACCCGTTTCCCTCATCAATTTTCAGGCGGCCAGCGTGCACGCGTGGGCATTGCCCGGGCACTGGCAGTCAAGCCCGAGTTCCTGGTCTGCGACGAAGCCGTGGCGGCACTGGACGTGTCAATCCAGGCCCAGGTGCTGAACCTGTTCATGGCCTTGCGCGAAGAATTCAAACTGACCTACCTTTTCATCAGCCATGACCTTGGCGTGGTACGGCACCTGGCCGACCGCGTGGTGATCATGTATCTGGGCCGCATCGTCGAATCGGCGCCGACCGACGAACTCTATTCCCACCCCAATCACCCCTATACCCAGGGCTTGCTGGCCGAGGCGCCGACGCTGGATGTACGGAAAAAGACCTTCATCGCCATCAAGGGTGAACTGCCCTCGCCGCTTGCGCCGCCTTCGGGCTGCCACTTTCACCCGCGCTGCCCGCATGCAATGGCGCGCTGCAGTATCGAACGCCCGGAATTCCGGGAAATCGCGCCCATGCATTTTTCGGCGTGCCACCTCAACGGGAATTAACACTAGGTCCGTTTTCGCGTTCGCCGGGGCTCAGGCTCTGTCACGATACTTTGCACGAACTGCTGCAACACAGGGGAATGGTTGTCGGTGCGCCAAACCAGCTCCAGGTCGACTGTCAGGTCCAGTTCGTCCATTTCCAGCAACATCACTTGCTCAGGCTTGTGGTACATGGCGGCGGACGTAACGATGGCACAGCCGGCGCCGGTTGCCACCATGCTCAGCCGTCCGATTTCGCTGATGGCATATTGTTCGATGCGCGGGGAAAACCCGGCTTTGTTGCACATCATCAGGTAGCGGTCATAAAAGGCCGGGGCCACTTCACGCGGGAACCAGACGAAAGGTTCCGTCATAACGTCGGTCAACCGGGGACGCTTGGCTCGCGCCACGGGCCAATGGGCCGGTACCGCCAGCAGGAACCTGCTGGTCAAGACCTTTTTGCGGGAAAGCTTGTCATCCTCGTTAAAAGAATACAGTGTGAAGCCGCAATCGACCAGGCCGCGAGAAATTTGACGCTGGATTTCGAGCGAGATTTCGGCCGTGGTCAGGGTCAGCTCGATGTTGTCATGCTCTTCGCGAAACTTGCTGATGGCGCCCAGCACGGATTTGTGCCAGGAGAAATAGCCGGCCAGCCCCACGGTGATCGACCCCAGCATGCCATGGGCAGTCTGCACCACGCGGCGCTTGGCTTGCTCCAGGTCGACAAAGATCTTTTCCACGTCGGCCAGGAAGGTTTGCCCCGCCGCCGTCAATGCCACCCCTCTGGCTTGGCGCTCGAACAGTTTCACCTGAATTTCCCTTTCAAGCTCGGCGATCTGCCGCGATAACGCCGGCTGGGCCACGAACAATTTGTTCGCCGCACTTTGAAAGCTGCCGAATTTGGCGATCGCCACGAAATACTTGAGCTGCCGGATTTCCATAGGATGCGGGCCGTCCGTGCGCCGAAATGACGCTGTTGGTTTCAGTGTGCAAGCTGCATGGATATCGTATATCAAAATCCGCTGCAATCGTTTTCCTGAAATGAGGCCCTATAAAAAAAAGCCCGCCGTAGTACAGCCGGCAGGCAAGACCTTACTCTTCAGTTGGCAGAAGAGGTTGGGCGGAGGATGATGCTGAAAATATGTCGTTGTCGAATCTCGTGCTTCAGAACTTCATGCGCAAGCCGAGTTCGGCAAAGTTGTTGGTCTTGCTCACAGTGCCGAGCACGTCGAATCCGCCGGTATTGTTATTGAAGCCATAACCAAGGTAGACGTCGGTCTTCTTGGAGAGGCTGTAGTCTGCCAGGAAGGACGCAAACTCAAGATTACCCGGGCAAGCTGCCGAAGCGCGCGGGCCGGAAGCAGTGCAGACGCCCTTTGACCAGTCATTTTGATGGGCCGAATAGACTGCGGCAGTCAAGCTCAGGTTGCCCAGGTAATAGCTGCCGCCGAACCACCAGGTGCCCTGCTTGCGCTCATTGCCGACATAAGCCGTGGTATTGACCGAGGCGACTGGATAGCCCAGGTAGTTGGCCAGGTAATCCGCGCCGGGATTCGAGGGCGCCGAGATCACGTGGTATTCATAGCCGCCGGAGAGCTTGAACTTGTCGAAGGTATAGGCTGCGCCCAGCAAGCCGCCGCGCGTATTGGCATAGGTCAGCGTGTACTGTGGCGTGGCCAGGCCGGCATTGCCTGCCGAGATGGCGTCATCGAAGCTTTGGTAAGCGGCTTCGATGGTGAGCGGACCATTGATGTAACCCAGTGTCACGCCTTCGGCACTGCCCGCGCTGGTTGCGCCGGTACGGCCGCCCAGCTTGACCATGGCGGAAAAATCGAAGCCGCCGAACTTGTTCGAATACACGATGGTGTTATCGATCTTGGCATCTTCCGTGAAGCCGTCACCGGCGAACTGGCCGGTGTAGCCAAAGGGCGAGAAGTAGGACGACATCTGCATCGGGTCGACTGCGGCCAGCGCATACACGCCGGGCGCCAGGATGCGGCCGAAAGTCAGCGTGCCGTAAGTCTTCGATTTCAAGCCGACGTTGACGGGACCGCTGAACAACTGGCCACCCGTGGAGCCGTCACCGCCGTCGGTGGCAGTCTTGCTGGCGCCCACATCCATCAACGAGCCGATCGAGTTTTGCAAAGTGCCATTGTTGGCGTTGAAGCGCATTTCAGCCACGAAGATGGCGCTCAAGTCGTTGCCCAGGTCTTCAATTCCCTTGAAACCGATATTGCTGGGCGACAGGCCGTTGGAGGTCAAACCCACGACGTGCTCGGAGGCGAACTTGAACGAAGCCCCTGCCAGCGGCGCGGCCGGGCCACCACTGATGGGGTCCTGGTTGTACTGGTGTGCCGAGTAGTAGACGCCAACGTCCAATGTGCCGTACAACGTGACGTTTGCCTGGGCATGTGCGACACCGCTCATTGCTGCCGATGATGCGATCAGGCTGGATAGTATTTTTTTGTTCATATGTCCCTCGAATTAAAATCTGGTTATTGATCTCTACAACACGAAAGATTTAGAAGTTCGATGCAAGGCATGTTGATCGGCCTCTTACTGCGCGTGCATATAGCCTCCCCTCATTATTTGCACCTGCTTACATTGAAAATTCGTTGGCGAACCAGTGGCAAACCGGGCCTGGATTGCAGGTCTGCGGGCAAAGGTGGGATGTGGACATGGCAGCGTATTTCGATCGCCGCTGTTCTTGGCACTCCCCTCTGGCACTCGCTACAGCTTGTCAATCCAGGCTGGGTATCGGTCTTGCGCCGACTGCACCTGCCTTTGTTCCTGTGTGCTGCTTTTTTTGTAGAGTAAAATTCGCGACCCAAAACGACAAATACAGATTCAGCATGCCAGCTATGCCTTTGTGTTATGGCTGGCAGCAGCCTGTGGCAGCGGAAATCGATGCCCCAGGGAGGATAGCGCGGGTTTTATAGAGGAGAAACGTCAGTCAGGTAGGCCTGACGGCGGGGACCTCGGTCAGGCGAAAAAACGGCACGCATGGCGCACATGCCGTAATGGCCGATGCGGGCGCGAGCCCGCCAAGCCATTGTGGCGAATAAATCACACATCACTGGAGGGTGGCATGAAGGCCAATCGGTTACATGCCAGAAAAGATCAACTTGAAGGGAGAAATGAAGGCTATCCGCGGCAACGGCGCCAAGGCAGGAACGAACGCGCCGCTGTCCATGTGCTGTTGCAATTAGACGGTATTAAACAAAAAACCCTCGAAAACGCATGGTTTATCGAGGGCTTTGAGACGACCTTGGATGGTCCTGAACTTTTTTCTGGCGGAGACGCAGGGATTCGAACCCTGGATGCAGGTTTAAGCCCACATGCTTCCTTAGCAGGGAAGTGCCTTCGACCGCTCGGCCACGTCTCCACACCGCAGCGCTCCAATTACCGAACGCTGTAAAGCCATGCATAATAGCTTTTCATGCGCTTGCGGTCAATAACCGAAGCGCATTATTGCAAAAATTAATCGGCTTTTTCCAGATCGAAAGCCTTGTGAAGAGCGCGCACGGCCAATTCCATGTATTTCTCATCGATCAACACCGAAATCTTGATTTCCGAGGTCGAGATCATGAGGATATTGATGCCCTCTTCCGACAGCGTGCGAAACATGGCCGATGCGATGCCGACATGGCTGCGCATGCCGACGCCAACCACCGAGACCTTCGACACCTTGGCGTCGCCGACGATTTCCACGGCGTTGATATGCGCCTTGACCGTCTTGTCCAGCACGTCCATCGACTTGGCAAACTCGCCGCGCGGCACGGTGAAGGTGAAGTCGGTCTTGCCTTCGACGGATTGGTTCTGGATGATCATGTCGACTTCGACATTGGCATCGGCGATCGGGCCCAGGATCTGGTAGGCGATACCGGGGCGGTCAGGCACGCCGAGGACGGTGATCTTGGCCTCATCGCGGTTGAACGCGATGCCGGTGATTGCTGCTTGTTCCATATTGGTGTCTTCCTCAAACGAAATCAGGGTGCCGGAATTGGCTTCTTCTTCCAGCGCAGTCATGGGGTCGGTCAGCGACGAGAGCACGCGCGTCGGCATCTTGTAATTGCCGGCGAATTCGACAGAGCGGATCTGCAGTACCTTAGAGCCGAGCGAAGCCATTTCAAGCATTTCCTCGAAGGTCACCGTATTCAAACGGCGCGCGTCGGAAACCACGCGCGGATCGGTCGTGTAGACACCGTCCACGTCGGTGTAAATCAGGCACTCCTTGGCCTTGATGGCCACTGCCACGGCCACGGCCGACGTGTCGGAACCACCACGGCCCAGGGTCGCAATGTTGCCTTCATCGTCCACGCCCTGGAAGCCGGTAATGATGACGATCTTGCCTGCATCGAGGTCGCGCTTCACCTTGGCGTCATCGATCGATTGAATGCGGGCCTTGGTGTAGGCCGAATCGGTTTTGATTGCGACTTGCCAGCCAGCATAAGACACGGCTTGCTTGCCAATGGCATGCAGCGCAATCGACAGCAAGGCGACCGAGACCTGTTCGCCGGTGGAAGCGAGCATATCGAGCTCGCGCGGATCGGGACGCGGCATGATGTCGTTGGCCAGGCCAAGCAGGCGATTGGTTTCGCCGGACATTGCCGAGGGAACAACAACAACCTGATGCCCGGCGTCATGCCACTTGGCTACGCGGCGGGCAACATTCTTGATGCGCTCGATGGAACCCATCGAGGTCCCACCGTACTTGTGGACGTATAAAGCCATAAAAAGTCAGTGAAATGAGATAAAAACTTGATAAATGCGCCAAAAACCAAGCAATGACTTTACATGCTGCGGCGCAGAATGACAAGTGGTATTTGTGTGGTATTAGCAGACCAGTTGGCTGCCAAACCCGATCAGGGCGCAACCGAAGATGCGGAAATTAAACTTTTTTCATCTTACTGTCTTGGCCGGATCACAGCCTAGACTAGAAGCATATCAACGATCATTGACGAGGTGTGCCATGAACAAGATACGAATGCTTGCTATTGTAACCTCTGCCCTGCTTTGTGCGGCATGTGCATCGACACAAGGGGGCATGACGTGGCAAGACCGCTGGGGCGACCCGGCCGCGGACTCGGCCGCGACCAAGACCGTAGTCATCGGCCCCGACACCCGGTACGTCAACGTAACAGGCGGCGAAATCGTCGAATTTGTCGATGGCGGCAAAACCTTCGCCTGGAACTTCGACGGCCCTTATGCCTATGCCTTCGAACTCAACCGCGTTGCGCCGCCGGGCGTGCTTGACCATCGCGTGATGGCTTACGTCGATGCCGACCCCTACATGAACGGACGTTGATTTGTTTCAATGATAGCCACTGGTGATCTGGTGCACCATTCCCATGATGGCCGTCATCTGTGGCGCCGACTTCAGCGCGTAATTCGACCCCGTATAACCCCACCAGTCCCAGCACCCCTCGGGGTTGTACGGAAACGATGAAGCGATGGTTTGCGGATAAAGCACGAGGATGCCATTGCCATCAGCCCATTCGTTGATGCCCGACCTTTGCACCAGCGTCGTGCCTATGGTCTGCTGGTTTTGCTCGCAGCCGTGCAAAGCGACGACCAGCTTGCAGGCACCGGTTGCGCAGGAAGTGGGCACGTAGAGCCATGCCGTGCTGTCCATGCCGATGGCGGCACAATTGCTGTGAGCGCAGAACGCGTTCTGGTTGAATTGCACGTAGCTGCCCTGCGGTGAACCGGCGCGTGCATAGAGGCTGCCGTAAAACTTGGTCAGGAAAGTTTGCTCGATGTCGATGCCGCAGTTGTTGAGGAATGGCACGCCAAGCCAGGAGCAGGCATTGACCGCATCAGGCGACACCCAGGAATGCTCGGCCGGAGTGCTGTTGTTGTAGGTGATGTTGCTGCTTGATGTGAAGCTTTGCAGGTATTGCTTCAGGTCGTTCATGGTTTGCTGGTACACCACGGTATCGAGCGTGCCGCTGAAGAGATAGATCGGCTTGTTGGCGATATTGGCAACCGGATCGATCGCCCCCTTGGAGGCTTCGCTTTTGGTGTAGCTGACCAGCGAGGATACCGGCACGCCCACGCCTGTCGTGCAGGCGTCGCCCCAGAAGGTCAGATTCCCTTGATTGCAGTAGTACGCGGCACCGGCAATGACGGCGGCACCGTGAATGCTCGCGGAGTTTGCCACCATCAATTGCACCGCCATATCGGCCCCCGAGGAAATGCCGGCAACGGTGACGGAAGAAGGGTTGACGTTATAGGCACCAAGCGCCGGTGCTGCAGACACGGGGGCCGCAAAAATGGAAACGGCAAGCAAGAAACCGGTAACACGCGCAACAATACTCAAGAACATGGTTGTCTCCTGTTGATTGCACCGCTCGGATGGCGGTACGGTTTTTGTGCGTTTGATATTAGGTCGAAAGCTGCAGAAATAACAGAGGATGGTATTTGTACGGTATCCAAATAAAAAACGCGGCATCTGCGTGCCGCGTTGTCACATCTCATCCAATCCGTGACTGTTGGTCAATCCCAGCGCCATTGCAGTCGCACGCAGGCTTCGGGCGTTTTGGCAAAATGCGCGCAATCCATGCCGAGCCTGGCGACGAAAAGCAATGTCCCTTGCGAACTGACCAGAGGAAGAATTTCGCGCTCCCAGGCGGGAACGTCGTTGGCCTGGTAGTGCTGCTTCAAACTGCGCGTCGGCCGATTGGCTGCCAGCTTCAGGCGCTCTCCCCCTTCACGCAGATGGATGGTGCAGGTGCGCGCGCGCAACCAATCGGCAGGGATGCCAGATTCCGACTCTTCAAACAATAGCGTGCCGCGAAACGCCGGAAAATGCAGGCTGGCTTCGCCGCGCCAGGAAAAGTCCTGCGGCACAGGTGGCTCCCGGCCGTCTTCCCGTGTCACGATATAGACCCGGTTGCGGTGACGCCGGATATGGCAGTCGGGGTGGGTAACGCACAGCTGCGCTTCGGCCTTGGCAAGCGTGAGCTGGCTGCGCATTTCCTTGAGCCACGCCGTCGAGGGCATGCGCAGGCCACGCCCGGCAAACCAGTGGCGAAACAGGTTATCGATACGCTCGCCCGACATGCCGCTCATGCGCGCCAGATCGAGCGCATCTTCGTCATGGCATCGCTCCAGATCCTGGCTGGCCACTTCATCGAGCAGGGTTTGTGCGGCATGCGCATGCTGGGCGGTGCGGGCAAATCTGGCGGCAAACCCGGGGAAATGCTGTTCCAGTGCCGGCATGACGGCCAGGCGCAAGGCATTGCGTGCAAAGCGCAAGTCGCCATTGGATTCATCCTCGATATTGTTGATGCCATGCGTGCGCGCATAGTCTTCGAGGGCTGCACGCGATGTTTCCAGCAAAGGCCGTGCCATGATCAAGGCGGGATTGCCAAGCAATTTCGGCGCACGGTTAGCAGCTTCCATCCCTGCGATGCCGGCAATGCCTGAACCACGCAGCAATTGCAGCAAGACCGTTTCGGCCTGGTCATCGATATGATGGGCAGTCAGTAGCAATTCCACATCGTGTTCCGCGCATAGGGCGCCCAAGGCGGCGTAACGCGCTTCGCGCGCCGCTTCCTCGATGCCGGTACCGCCGTCGGCGTTGACTTCAACATGGCGCATGGCAAACGGCAGGTTCAGCTTCGCGCAAACAGTTGCGCAGTGTTCGCTCCATTGGTCTGCGTCGGCACTGAGCCCATGGTGCACGTGAAATGCATACAGTGTGATATCACCGCCCGAGAGGCAGGCACGCATCCCATGCAGCAACACGCTCGAATCGAGTCCGCCGCTGAACGCAACGGCGACACGGCGTTGTTGCGGAAACGCCGACAGGAATTGCGCGAGGGTCTGCTCCAGCGGGTGGATTTGGGGTTTCATGACCGCGCTGCGGCCTCCCTGAGCACTAAACTACCGGCACCGGTTCCAGACTGCGCCAGAGATACCATGTGGCTACGGTGCACCAAGGCTCCCAATTGGCAGCGACTTCACGCGCATCGCTGCGCGAAACGGGCTCGCCGGAGAAGTAATTGACGCTGATCCCCTTGAGCAAGCCGGCATCGTCGAGCGGCAGGATGTTGGGGCGACGCAGATTGAAGATGAGGAACATCTCGGCGGTCCAGCGGCCGATGCCGCGAATGCCGACCAACTCCCCGATCACCTCCTCGTCTTCCATCTCGGCCCACTTGTCGACGTGCAGGCGCTTGTTCTTGAAATGGTCCGCCAGGTCGAGAATGTATTCCGCCTTGCGCTTGGAAAGACCGCATTCCGCCAGTTTTTCACCGGCCTTGACTACCTGGGCCGGCGTGCATTTGGGACAAAGTTCGAGGAAGCGGTTCCATACCGATTCGGCCGCATTGACCGAAATCTGTTGTCCCACGACGGAGCGGGCCAAGGTGATGAAGGGGTCACTCTTGCCCGCCAGGTGCAAATCACCGAATTGCGGGATCAACTTGCGCATGATGCGGTCGCGCTTCATCAACTCCGCCTTGGCGTCGTCCCAGTAGCTGGGGACGGTGGCGCGACCGCTTCCTGTGGTGGAGTTCGCCATGGGCTTAGGCCCTTCTCCATTCGGTCGTGCCGTCGGGCTTGTCTTCAAGCACGATGCCTTGTTCCGTGAGTTCCTTTCGGATACGGTCGGCTTCGGCGAAATTCTTGGCCTTCTTCGCGGCCGCGCGTGCCGTAATGGCAGCAGCGACTTCGGTCTCGCCCACGGCACCGGCAACAGCCGGGCCGGCCTGCAGGAACTCGGTCGGATCGCGTTGCAAGAGACCGATGATGCCGCCCAGCGACTTCAACTGGCGCGCCAGGGCCGGCGACTTGCCCTTGTTGACGGCACCGGCCAGCTCGAACAAGGCCGCGACGGCGAGCGGCGTATTGAAGTCATCGTTCATGGCTTCGGCAAACCGTGCGGCATGGTCCTCCGACCAATCCAGCGGTGCGTTGTCGGGTGTCACTTCCTTCAGTGCCGTGTAAAGACGCGTCAGGGCCTGCTTGGCATCTTCCAGATGAACATCGGCATAATTTAAAGGGCTGCGATATTGGGCACGGACGATGAAAAAGCGCACCACTTCGGCATCGAACGACATGAGCACGTCGCGAATGGTGAAGAAGTTGCCGAGCGACTTCGACATCTTTTCATTGTCGACCTGCAGGAAGCCGTTATGCAGCCAGTAATTGACGAACGGATGGCCAAGCGCACCTTCCGATTGTGCGATCTCGTTTTCGTGGTGCGGGAATTGCAGGTCTGCGCCGCCGCCATGGATATCGAAGCGTTCGCCCAGCACGGCGCAGGACATGGCCGAGCATTCAATGTGCCATCCCGGCCGGCCACTCCCCCATTTGGATGGCCATTTCACCTCTTCGGGTTCTTCAGGCTTGGAGGCTTTCCATAACACGAAGTCGAGCGGGTCGCGCTTGCCGGTGTTGACGTCGACGCGTTCACCTGCGCGTAAATCATCCAGGCTCTTGCCCGATAGCTTGCCGTAACCGGTGAATTCGCGTACGGCATAGTTGACGTCGCCGTCGTCAGCTTTGTAGGCCAGGCCGCGCGACTCGAGTTGCTCGATCAGCGACAGCATCTGCGGCACATATTGCGTCGCACGCGGCGAATTGGTCGGTGGCAGGATTCCGAGGGCTTGCAGGTCTTCGTCCATGTAGTTGGTGAAACGCGTCGTCAGTTGCGACACGGTCTCGCCGTTTTCTACCGCACGCTTGATGATCTTGTCGTCGATATCGGTGATGTTGCGCACATAGTTGACTTCATAGCCTGCTGCGCGCAGCCAGCGATAAACCACGTCGAACGCCATCAGCATGCGTGCGTGCCCGATGTGGCAGTAGTCGTAAATCGTCATGCCGCAAACGTACATGCCGACCTTGCCGGGAGTCATCGGGGAAAAAACCTGCTTCTCACGCGCGAGCGTGTTATAAATTTTCAGCGCACTCATGGACGGTAACGGGTTGGGCGGAATTGCGGCGTTGCGGACCGGAGCGGGCGGGTACGAAACGACGCCGACTCCAGGCAAAACGATTTCGCCGAAAAACTGGTCTTATTTTGATAAAATGCTGCCTTGATCAGCCAGTATAACATCTAAAAAAAGCGCGACAATACTGTATGGGCGGGCTTTTTTCAGGTCCGCCAAGGCCGAAAAAGCAAAGCGGCGCATTGGCCATGGCACGACAATGCGCCCAAATACCGGCTGATGCAGCGCAAAATCCCGGGCTTCGAAGAGCTTGAGACAACAGGAATCCGATGCCCGCCAAGGTGTCAAATGAAAAGGACCATCCATGCCCGCCCTTCCCGTTTTTTCCCGCCGCCAATTGCTCCGCTCGCTCGGCGCGCTCGTACTGGCCGGCACCTGCCTTCATGCCTTTGCTGCTGATGCACCAGCCCCCCTGAGCGTCACCATGCAAACCAACATGGGCGATTTCGTCATCGAACTGAATCATGACAAGGCCCCCAAGACGGTCGACAACTTCCTGGCCTATGTCAAAAGCGGCTTCTACAATGGCTTGTTGATGCATCGTGTCGCCAAGGGCCAACTGATACAAGGTGGCGGTTTTGACCAGAAACTGCAACCGAGACCAACCCGCCCATGGCTCAAGAACGAAGCCAATAACGGCTTGTCCAACACGGCAATGACGATAGCCATGGCGCGCGGTGCAAATCCCGATTCGGCAACCTCGCAATTCTTTATCAATATCAGCGACAACACCCAGCTCGATTATCCGTCTTTCGACGGTGCGGGCTACTGCGTCTTCGGCAAGGTGGTCAGCGGCACCGAGGCCCTCGCCAGGATGCAGCAAGTCGGCGTCACCCAGCAACCCATGTTCGATGCCCTGCCGACCACGCCCATCGTGATCGTCAAGGCTTTCATCAACAAATAGCGCCAGTATCTGCAGATCGGCGCAATACAAACTCGTAGAGGAATATCATGGCAGTCAAGCTCACCACCAATCATGGCGAAATCACCCTCGAACTCGACGCTGAAAAAGCGCCCAAGACGGTGGAAAATTTCCTGTCTTACGTCAAGTCGGGCCACTATGACGGCACGATCTTCCATCGCGTGATCAATGGCTTCATGATCCAGGGTGGCGGCTTCGAGCCGGGCTTGAAGGAAAAGCCGGCCGGTGCCACGATCGAAAATGAAGCCAAGAATGGCTTGAAGAACAATAACTATACGGTTGCCATGGCCCGCCGTCCCGACCCGCATTCCGCCTCGGCGCAGTTCTTCATCAACACGGCCGACAACGACTTTCTCAACCATCCTGGCCAGGACGGCTGGGGCTACTGCGTATTCGGTGCCGTGACGGAAGGCAAGGACGTGGTCGACAAGATCCGCAAGGTACGAACCGGCAACAGGGGCATGCATCAAAACGTGCCGGTTGAAGACGTGGTCCTCGAAAAGGCCGAGATCATTTGAGTACGGCTGGTTTGAGCACAGCATTGGACCGCCCGGCCGCGCTCTTCATTTCCGACCTGCATCTGCAGCCGGAAATGCCGCGCACGGCTGCGGCTTTCTTCGACTTCCTCGAACGCCATGCCCGCGCCTGTGCGCAACTCTACCTGCTGGGCGATATCTTCGAGTTCTGGGCCGGTGACGACGACCTGAGCCCGTTCAACCTGCAAGTGATTGCCGCGCTACGTGCCATTGCCGATGGTGGAACACAGGTTTTCTGGATCGCAGGCAACCGGGACTTCCTGGTTGGTGAAGCCTTTGCCAATGCCGCCGGCTTGACGCTGCTGCCCGATCCATTCGTGCTACATGGCGTCACATTGACCCATGGCGACGCACTTTGCACCGACGACACGGCCTACATGCAATTTCGTGCCCAAGTCAGAAATCCCATGGTGCAGCGCCAATTCCTGTCTCAGCCACTGGAACAGCGCAAGGCCTTCATTGCAGCCGGGCGCAAGGACAGCCGTGAAGCGATGCGCCACAAGGCGGAATCGATCATGGACGTCAATCAGGACGCCGTGCGCGCCCTGTTTGCCGAAACCCATACCCAAACCATGATCCATGGCCATACGCACCGGCCTGCGCTGCATGAGTTTGATGGCTACCGGCGTTTTGTGTTGCCGGATTGGGATTGTGATGTCGACGTGCCGCGCGGCGGATGGATTGCGCTGCATGACGATGGCACCATCGCGCGCATCGGCCTCGATGGCAAACAGATCGACTGATTTACCGCCCCCTCTTTCGCGAGTGCGGTAAATCGAAGGCTGAAACAGGCAGCTTACTCAAACTGCTTCTTGAACTGGGCGAACTGTTGGCCCAGATCGGCGACGGCGTCACGCAACCGTGCCACTTCCTGCTCCAGTTGCTCGATACGCCCTAGCGCGCCGCCTGCTGAGGGCTCTGCCCCCAGCATCTCTTGCCGCTCCAAAGCTTCGGCACCCGCAAACAAGTGCATATAGCGCGCTTCCTTGGTGCCCGGCGCACGCGCGAGTTTTGCCACCAGCGGTGGGTATTTATCAGACAGGAACTGGAGGCAGGTTTCCACTTCCGCAACCGAGGTGAAGTCGTACAGCCGTCCCGAGCGGCTGCGGATTTCGCCGGCAGTCTGCGCACTGCGCAACATCAAAAGCGTCAATACCGAGAGCTTGTCTTGCTCAAGCGACCATTTGGCACGCATGCGATGCTCGTATTTCGGCACCCGTGCGCTGGCCTGGCTGACCTCGGCCACCAGACGGCGCTGCTGCAACCGGTCCAGCGCCTCCTGCACCGTGGTTTCCGAAATCGACATCACCGGGTCGCGGCTCGACAACTGGTTGCAGCCTGTGGTCAGGGCGTTGAGCGAGAGTGGATAGACGTCGGGCGTCAGCATTTCTTTCTCAGCCAGCACGGCCAGCACGCGCATTTCAAATGGGTCGAGCAATTCGCCCGTGGATTCTTGGTCGGTCATGGTGTCTCTTCAGGGTGCGTCGGAATTGCGGTAAGGCGTTTTGATCCAGATGATCAACAACAAAATGGTCAATGCCAGGGAGCCCCAGCATAGGGGGCGCCAGAGCGTATAGCCCGGACCGCGCTTGATGATTTGCACGTCTTCGACGTAAAACACTTCACACCCGGCCGGTTTGTCGTTGACGATTTTCCGACCCAGGCTCGATTCGCGCATCTGGGGGCCACCGGCGAAGCCGTAATTGGCGAGAAAGCCCGACAAGTGCACCTGGTCACCGATGCGCAAACCGCGCAACTGCCTGGTGACAAAGGGCTCGTCGGACAAGACATGATAGTTATCGAGAAAAACGCCGCCGATGTCGGTATAGGCTGCCGCTTCGGGCTTGTTGCTTTGCCAGGAGCAGGAAAACTGGCCGTTCGAATAATGGAACAGGTTGTAAGCGCCGGAGCGGGTGAATTCACCCCAGGCCAGGCACAGGTCCATGACGTTGAGCTTGTCGTTGGTCAACTCATGAATGAAATCCATGAAGCCATCGGAGTCATGCAGGCTGACGATCAGCGAATCAAGTTCGTAGTGAACCACAGGCGTGATGAAATAGCGCGTGCCGCCGACTTCAGTCTCGAAGCGCGGGGCGATCGGCGGCAATTGCTCGGGCCGCTTGCCCAATACGGTTTGCGCGAGATTGTCGGCTTCGCGCGACATCACCGCTTCATCCATGCGCTTTAAGTCGGGCAGCGTGTCGCCACGCAGCTTCGCTGCGAAACAAATCGTGGCGGTAAGCAAAATCAGCAGATTGAACGTACGCGGTCGAACCATTGCCGCTTCACTCCACCATCTTATTGAGCGTTTCCGAATCGAGCTTGTTGACTTCAGGGACCGCGTCGCAACAAAGCCCCGCGTTCCTCAATATCCCCAGGATAGTGCTGATCTGCTGCTCTTGCGCTGCCACATGGTTGACCAGCCCGTGGATCGCGGTTGACAAGGGGTCGTCCTCGCCATTGGTCGACACGCCATAGGCAGCAAAGACGCGCTGCGCCGCTTCGTCGCGCATTTTTTGCACGTCGCGCTTGACGATGTGTGCCGGGTTGCCCACGGCGGTAGCGCCGGCAGGAACCTCTTTGACGACCACGGCGTTGGATCCAACCTTGGCACCCTCACCCACCGTGAATCCACCCAGCACCTGGGCGCCGGCGCCGACTATGACGCCGCGCGCCAAAGTGGGGTGCCGCTTGGCGCCCTTGGTCAGGGACGTGCCACCGAGGGTCACACCCTGATAGATCGTGCATTCGTCGCCGATTTCCGCCGTTTCGCCAATCACCACACCGAAACCATGGTCGATGAAGACGCGCCGCCCGATGGTTGCACCCGGATGGATTTCGATGCCGGTAAACATGCGAGCCACGTAAGAAAGATAACGGCCGCACCACTTGAAACCGCGCACCCAGAAGGCGTGCGCCAGCCGATGCATCATGATCGCATGCAGGCCGGGGTAACAGGTCAGCACTTCCCAGGACGAACGTGCTGCCGGGTCGCGTTCCCTGATATTGGCGATGTCTTCTCGTAGTCTGCTGAACATGGTGGGGCGGAATAATCTGAATCAGTCGGAGTCAATCAGAATACAACAATGGGAAAAATACAGCCGGCCGCACGTGCGAACGCACATGCGGCGGAAAATCAACAACAGCAGGCGCCGGGGACGGGCCAGATCAGGTGTTGAGGAAGAAACGTGGCATTCATTTGACGAAGAATATCATGCCTTGCCCAGACGTTGCCGCCTTGCTTCATAAAGGCAGACGCCGGAAGCCACCGACACGTTCAAGCTTTCGACCGAACCAAACATCGGCACCGACACCAGCACGTCGCAGGTCTCGCGCGTCAGGCGGCGCATGCCCTCGCCTTCCGAACCCATGACGATCGCAGCGGCACCGGAAAAATCGGCCTGGTACAAGCCCGTTTCCACGTCATCTGCCGTGCCCACGACCAGGATGTCGCGCTCCTTCAATTCGCGCAGCGTGCGTGCGAGGTTGGTAACGGTGATGTAGGGCACCGATTCGGCGGCGCCGCTGGCCACCTTGGCTGCCGTGGCGTTCAAACCCACTGCGCGATCCTTTGGCGCGATCACGGCATGGGCACCGGCCCCATCAGCCACACGCAGGCAGGCACCGAGATTGTGCGGATCGGTAATGCCATCCAACACCAGCAGTAGCGGCGGGCCATCGATTGCATCGAGCAATTCGTCGAGGTTGCGCGCCAGTGACAGTTCGCCGGCCACGGCAATCACGCCTTGATGGCGCCGCGTGCCGACCATGTTGTTCAAGCGTTGTTCATCGACCTGGATGATGCGCACGCCGGCAGCCTTGGCGGCACGGATCAGGTCGCCCATGCGGCGGTCTTCACGGCCGGCATCGACGTAGATTTCCTCTACGGAGGAAGCTTCATGGCGCACACGCGAGGTAACAGCGTGGAAGCCAAAAATCATCTTGTTTTTCATCAGCGTTTCTTCTTTGCAGCTTTGGAGTAGGTCCGGCTCTGGCGCGGCGCATGGCCGGCAGGCGCGGAGCTACCACGCTTGGCCTTTGCCGTCTTGCCCGCCTTGGCGGCTTTCACGCTGGGCGGCTTGGGCGGCGCGGCATTTTTGGCACGCGGCTTGGCCTTCGGAGTGCGCGTCTGTTCGGCGTCGGCACGACGTGCCTCGTTCTTCAGCACGGTGCGAATGCCGGGCTCCTGCACCAGGCGCAAGTCGATCTTGCGGGCGTCGAGATCGACACGGCTGACCTGCACCGTCACCCGGTCTGTCAGCTGATAACGGATACCGGTGCGTTCGCCGCGCAATTCATGGCGCGCCTCGTCAAACTGGAAGTAGTCAGCGCCAAGGTCAGTGACGTGCACCATGCCTTCGATGAACAAGGCATCGAGTTGCACGAATATGCCGAAGGTGGTGACCCCGGAAATCGTGCCGGTGAATTCTTCACCGAGTTTGTCGCGGATGAAATAACACTTAAGCCAGGCTTCGACATCACGAGAGGCTTCGTCGGCACGCCGTTCATTGGCGGAGCAATGGATGCCCAGCGCTTCCCACACGGCCACATCGGCACCGCGTTTCGGCTGCGGCTTGCCTTCGGCACGGTCTTGCGCCTGCTTGCGCCGGGCCGCAGGTGAGAGCATGGTGTTCAGGTTGCCCATATCGAGCCCCTTGGGCTCGTAGCGCTTGCCCAGCAAGATCGCCTTGATCGCGCGGTGCGTCAGCAAGTCGGGGTAACGCCGGATCGGACTGGTGAAGTGGGCATAAGCCTCGTAAGACAGGCCGAAGTGGCCGATATTGTCCGGGCTGTAGACAGCCTGCTGCATCGAACGCAACAGCATAGTTTGCAAGAGCGTGGCGTCGGGCCGCGGCTTGACCTTGGCCATCAATTCGGCGTAGTCGGAAGCCGTGGGCGTGTCGCCACCACCGAGATTCAAGCCCACCTGCTTGAGGAAGGTCTTGACCTGGTTCAGCTTTTCCTTGGCCGGCGGCGCATGCACGCGGAACAGGCCGGGATGCTTGTGACGCTCGAGCAGGTCGGCCGCGCAGACATTGGCCGCCAGCATGCATTCTTCGATCACCTTGTGCGCATCGTTGCGCGTACGCGGCAGGATCTGCTCGATCTTGCCTGCGGCATTGCAGACGATGTAGGTTTCGGTGGTTTCGAAATCGATGGCGCCGCGCGCATGACGTGCCGTCAACAAGGCCTGATAGACGTCGTATAAATTCATCAGGTGCGGCACGAGCCCCGGTTTCCGGCCTGCTTCAACACCCTTGGTATTGGTCAGGATGGCCGCCACTTCGGTATAGGTCAGGCGTGCGGCGGAGTGGATCACTGCGGGATAGAACTGGTAAGCCTTGATCTCACCCTTGGCGGTGATCACGGCGTCGCACACCAGGGTCAGGCGATCCACCGCCGGGTTCAACGAACACAGGCCGTTGGACAATTTCTCGGGCAGCATGGGGATCACGCGGCGCGGGAAATAGACCGATGTGGAACGTTCGATCGCATCGACATCGAGCGCATCGTTGGGCTTGACGTAGTGGCTGACGTCGGCAATCGCCACGATCAGGCGGAACCCGTTGGCGCGGCCGATCTTTACCGGCTCACAATAGACGGCATCATCGAAGTCGCGCGCATCTTCACCATCGATGGTGACCAGCGGTACGTCACGCAGGTCAACACGTTCGGCCAGGTCAGCCGGGCGCACTTCAGAAGGCAATTTGGCTGCCAGTTTTTTGGCGGCTTCCGAGAATTCATGCGGCACGCCGTATTTGCGCACCGCGATCTCGATCTCCATGCCGGGGTCGTCGATATCGCCCAGGATTTCAACGATTTTGCCCATCGGCTGGGTATAACGCGACGGTTGCTCGGTCAACTCAACGCTGACCACCTGCCCCGCCTTGGCCTTGCCGGGCGAACCGGAAATCAGGATGTCCTGGCCAATGCGCTTGTCTTCCGGTGCCACGACCCAGGCGCCACTCTCATTGAGAAGGCGGCCGATCACATGGGTGTTGGCGCGCGCCACAACTTCCACGATGGTGCCTTCCGGACGGCCGCGCCGGTCGGTACCGGAAATGCGCGCCTGCACACGGTCGCCGTGCAAGACCTTTTGCATTTCCTTTTCGGGCAGGAAGATGTCGTCGCTGCTGTCGTCAGGGATCAGGAAACCGTAACCGTCACGGTGGCTCGAGACGCGGCCTTCGACAAAGCTGTTGAGATTGGCGAGATGGAATTTACCGTTGCGGTCGGGCTTGATCTGGCCGTCGCGCTCCATGGCGTTCAGGCGGCGCGTCAAGCCATCCATTTCATCTGGTTTGACGCCCAGCGCCTTGGCGATGGAAGTCGTGTCTTGCAAAGTGTTTGCAGTACGGAGTATGCCGAGAATGTCCTCACGGCTGGGAATCGAATAGGGGAATTGGCTCAAATGATTTTTAATTGATTGTTATATTGAATGATATTGATGTGGGGTCTGGACAGGAACGGGGAGATGAACCTGCTTCCCACCCGCATAGTGTAACGGATGTCTTCCGGTTTTACCTAACCGGCATTTGTGTTTTGCAAAGTCCGATGAGCGCTGCGAGAAATTTATGAAAGAATCAGTTTGACATTTTCGTTTTTCAGGCTATAATCTTGTTCTTTCGCAAGTCACCGCGGAAATGCAGTAAATCAGTTGTGAAAGCAGTGCCCACGTGGCGGAATTGGTAGACGCGCATGGTTCAGGTCCATGTGCCGCGAGGTGTGGGGGTTCGAGTCCCTCCGTGGGCACCATCTTTTACATAGGTAGCAAAACAATGCCTGTTCTGGCATTGCATAGGCAAAACTTCCCTTCTGAATAGCCTGACCTGCGCCCATGGCAAGCAAAGCCGAGGCGCGGTCGTGTTTATCAAGCTTGGCTCGACCAAAACGCGGCCTGACCCCATGGGCTGGATTTTTGCTCATACCCGCCGCATGCCCGCTTGAGCAACAGCAGGCCATTTGAATTTCTGATTGAGTTCCGTTGCTTGACCGGCAATAAGGCCCGAGTTATTCTTACGCCGTCATTTTGCTGTAATCAATTTTGGGTAACGACTAAACGAATTTGGCCGCCCTCCCGGGCTCCAGAATTTTCCGCTGCATTCACCTTTCTTATTTTTCCCCGACCATGGAAATGGCCTTCCCCGAGGGTGTGCGCCTCGTTATTTGGGACCTTGACCAGACTTTCTGGAACGGGACACTAACCGAAGGTGAAATTTCCTGGGTTGACGAACACGAACGCGTGGTCAAGACCCTGGCCGAGCGTGGCATCGTCAGCTCCATCTGCTCCAAGAACGACATGGCCAATGTCATGTCCGTATTGCAGGCCAGGAATGTCGATTCGTACTTCATCTTCCCCAGCATAGACTGGACCGCCAAGGGCAACCGCATCAGGGGCATTATCGACAATGTCCAACTGCGCCCCGAGACGGTCTTGTTCATCGACGATAATCACTTGAATCGCGCTGAAGCGGCTGACCTGAATCCCGGTTTGAATGTCGCGAGCGAACTGATCATCCCTACCCTGCTCGATCATCCGCAATTCGCCGGCAAGGACGACAGAGAGCTCACGCGCCTGGCGCAATACAAGATGATGGAAGAGCGCAAGCGCGACGCCTCTACCGCCGGCGGCAATGAAGACGACTTCCTGCGCCACTCGGGCATCAAGGTCTACATTGACTACGACCTCGAAGGCAATATCGACCGCTGCGTCGAGATGATCAACCGCACCAACCAGCTCAACTTCACCAAGAAGCGTCTTTCCCCTGACGTGGAGCAGGCAAAGAAGGAATTCGCCGCCGAACTGCGCGACGCGCGTGTACAAGGCGGGCTGATCCACTGCCGCGACAAATATGGCGACCATGGCTATGTCGGGCTGTACCTGACTTCGGAAGGCCGCACACTCAAGCATTTCCTGTTTTCATGCCGCGTGCTTGGCATGGGCGTCGAACAATGGCTCTACCAACGCCTGGGCAAGCCCTGGCTGCAGGTGGAAGGCGAGGTATTGTCCGATCCGCGCGACGAAAGCCGCAATATCGACTGGATCGAACTGGTTGCCGACAAGGGCGATGCCGACAAGATAGCCGGCGCCGACATGAAAATAGACAAGTTCTATGTTCTCGGCGGCTGCATCATGGAAAACATTGGGCACTATCTGCAAGTGTTTTCCAAGAAGGTGATCCACGAAGGCAATGAGCGGCGTGACGGCATGGATTTCCGCCGCACCCACACCAGTTATCTAGCCTATGGCGACTGGCTGCCCAATAGCGTGTTCTTTGATGCCGTGGGCCGCCTGGGTTGCCGCCGCGAAGATTTCCACAACCGCATTTTCGAAGCCGATGGAAAGTCGGCCCTGGTGCTGAGCTTCTGGTATGACCAGATTTCACCGCTTTACCGCCATCGTTCCGTACCCATCGAAATGCCCTTCCTGATCGATGGCGTGCGCTGGGATGAAGACGTCACCAAGCTGCAGTACCACCAGATGCCGGCCGATTTCAGAAGCGGCAAGGATGCTGAACGCATCTTCCACTACTTCAAGAACAACTTCATCTACAACGGCTACATCAATCCGGGCTCTTACCGGAACCGGGTCAATGCCATCCTGAACCGCATCCATGCCGGCATCCCGATCTTCCTGCTCGACTTGCCGGGGGCGGATGAAGAAAAATGGAGCGAACGCCAGGTGCGGCGCGACATGATCGATTCAATCAACCGCGCGCACAAGGAACTGGCCGCCGAGCGCAGCAATATCATCTTGATCGATCCGATGGAGTTCATCTTGCAACCGGAAGACCGCATGGACTGGTGGCACTTCGACCGCAAGGTCTATTACCGCATTTTCCAACGCATCAAAGCGCTGATCTCGGCCATGTAGGGCGGCGCCGAGGCTGCAATTCCGCACCGGCGCCGGCCGGGCGCGGTTGCAATGTCGCGTTCGGCTGCTACACTGAAATCGTCACGACGACACGAGGGAGCCGAGCGAAATCCCGGCTGGAAAGCCATGCTTATCCTTATCTTGCTACAGGTTGCGGTATGCGCAGGCTTGGTGATTTATGGCCTGTTCATGGATATGCACGATGTGCATCCGATTGAAAAACTGGTGGCCTGGAGCCACAAGCTGCGCCGGCATTGAAACGCACCGGCAGGCCGTGCCTACATGAGGCATGAACTGGACGCCTTTGCAGCGTCGCAGATCTTTTGCCCCGTTTTTCCCGCATTTATTCTGTTATTCGGCGCCTTCACCGCGCTTCATCCAGCGCGTCAACTGGTGCGGGCGCAAGCCGTCATATTCCTCGAACGGCTGATGAATCCAGGGGTTGGTCGGCAGGTATTCGAGGTAGAAATCGGGCTTGATCGACGAGCAGCCCTTGCACCAGATTACGGCCGATTTGACTTCAGTCACGGCCAGGAAGTGTTCCTTCAGATGGCTTTGCACTTTCTCGAGCGTCACGCCGGAGTCCACCAGATCGTCCACCAGCAATACACGGCCAGCCAGCGCGCCCTTGGTCATGGTGATGAACTTGGCAATGTCGAGCGAGCCGCGTACTGTGCCGGCCTCTTCGCGATAGGAGCTGGTCGAAAGGATCGCCAGCGGCACATCGAAAATACGCGAAAACACGTCCCCGGGGCGCAAGCCCCCACGTGCCAGGCATAGCACCTGGTCGAATTGCCAACCGGATTCGTGCACCATCAGCGCCAGCTTCTCGATGGCGCGGTGATAGGACTCCCAGGATACCCACAGATGTTGATCGTTTGACTCAGGCAGCATGCCTTCCTCCCACTACTGACTTGATGCAATCGGCACCCCCATGGTTGAGGGCGCCTTTGTTTTAGAACCTATTTACGATCTTACTGCGCGACCCGGATTTGCTACCAAGCAGTGCTCAAAATCCTCATGTACTTCAGTACATTCCGGTTTTTCCGCGCTGGTTGCTAGCAACTGCGGGCCGCTCGCTACAGATCGTAAACAGGTTCTTACTTGAAAGGATGACGCAGGACGATGGTTTCTTCGCGGTCCGGGCCGGTTGAAACCATGTCGATCGGCACGCCGACCAGTTCTTCGATGCGCTTGACGTAGGCGCGCGCATTGGCCGGCAAGGCATCCATCGACTTGGCACCGACGGTGGATTCGCTCCAGCCCGGCATGGTTTCATAGATCGGCTCGCAGTGCGCAGCGTCTTCCGCACCGACCGGGAACACATCGATCTTGCGGCCATTGAGGGTATAGCCGGTGCACAGCTTGAGCGACTCCAGGCCATCAAGCACGTCAAGCTTGGTCAGGCACATACCCGACACGCCATTGATCTGCACCGAACGGCGCAGCAAGGCAGCATCGAACCAGCCGCAGCGGCGCGCACGGCCGGTGACGGTGCCGAATTCGTGGCCGACCGAGGACAGGTGCTTGCCGACGCCCTCTTCCGTCGGCAGCTCAGACGGGAACGGGCCGCCGCCGACACGCGTGGTGTAAGCCTTGGTGATACCCATGATGTAATGCAACATGTTCGGGCCAACGCCGGCGCCCGCTGAGGCATTGCCTGCAACGCAATTGCTCGAGGTGACGAAGGGATAGGTGCCATGGTCGATATCGAGCAGGCTGCCTTGTGCGCCTTCGAACAACAGGTTGGCACCGCCATTGTAGGCGGCATACAGGTCGCTCGAAACGTCGGTCACCATGGGCTTCAGGCGCGCCACGGTGGCCATGGCGTCATCGAAGGTCTTTTGGTAATCGACTGCTGGAGCCTTCAGGTATTGCGTCAGCACGAAGTTGTGCAGATCGAGATTGGCCTTGAGCTTTTCAGCGAAACGCTCTTCGCACAGCAAATCCGACACGCGGATGGCGCGACGGGCTACCTTGTCTTCGTAGGCCGGGCCGATGCCCTTGCCGGTGGTGCCGATCTTGGCTGCGCCGCGAGCGGCTTCACGTGCTGCATCGAGGGCGGTGTGGTACGGCAAGATGATGGGGCAGGCTTCCGACACCTTCAGGCGCGACGCCACTTCCACACCGGCGGCTTCGAGCTTGTCGATCTCGCGCAGCAGATCCGGCACGGACAGCACCACACCATTGCCGATGTAGCAGGCCACGCCGGCGCGCATGATGCCCGAGGGAATCAATTGCAGGGCCGTCTTCTTGCCATCAATCACCAATGTGTGACCGGCATTGTGGCCGCCCTGGAAGCGAACCACGCCTTGTGCATGGTCGGTCAGCCAGTCGACGATCTTGCCCTTGCCCTCATCACCCCATTGGGTACCGATGACGACGACGTTCTTCGCGTTGCTAGAGTTTGACATCTTGTTGCCTATATATCAAAAATGAAATTCTTCAGGAGAAAGCTGCACAGGGGCTAAGGGCGCTTGGCTACCCAGCCGCCATTTTCCTTGACCAGGACACGGTCGCAATCGAATTCTTCCTGGTCGTTTTCATGGCCGGGAAGACTTTGGATGACGATTTCACCGGCCTTGCGCAATTCCACGATTTTCTCACGCAAATCGGCTTCGCGGCCCCATGGCGCACGAATTGCCGGCTTTCTTTCAGCAATCGGCAACAGCCGGGCCAGTTCACGCAAGTCCATGGAAAAACCCGTTGCCGGACGGGCACGTCCGAATGCCTCGCCGACGTGATCATAACGGCCCCCGCGGGCCACCGCATTGGGCAAGCCCGGCACGTAGAGCGCAAACATGGCACCACTTTCATACTGATAGCCACGCAGGTCGGCCAGGTCGATCGTGACCGCCGCACCACCGGCTAGGCTCACCAGGGTCTGGAGGTCATCCAGCGCGGCGGCGATACCCGGCAAGGCCGGCAACAGGTCGCGTGCACGTTGCAGCACCGATGCATCGCCATAAAGGCTGGGGAAAGCCAGCAAGGCGGCGCGCAAGGAAGCCGCATAGCCGGCAGTCAATTCGCGCAGGCCGGAAACATCCTTGGCACGCATCAAATGGTAAATCTGAGCCTGGTCGCGCGTGGCTTGCGCATCGCTGGCGATCAGCGCGCGCAACACGCCCACGTGGGACAAGTCCAGGCGCACTTCAGCAAAGCCGGCCAGGGCCAGCGATGCCAGGGCAAGCTCCTGGATTTCGGCATCGGCTTCCAGGCCGCTGTGGCCGTAGATTTCTGCGCCGATCTGGAAGGGTTCGCGCGTGGCATGCAGGCCCGACGGACGCGTGTGCAGCACGCTGCCGGCATAACAGAGCCGCGTCACAGACGCGCGGTTCAACAGGTGGGCATCGATGCGCGCGACTTGCGTCGTCATGTCGGCGCGCAAGCCCATGGTGCGGCCTGAGAGCTGGTCCACCAGCTTGAAGGTGCGCAGGTCAGTATCTTCGCCGGCCCCCGTCAATAGCGACTCGATGTATTCGAGCATGGGCGGCACGACCATTTCATAGCCGTAGAGGCGGAAATTGTCGAGCATGGCGCGGCGCAGCTCTTCGATCTTGCGCGCTTCGGACGGCAAGACGTCGGCGATGTTCTCAGGTAGTAGCCAGTTGGGCATAGGGAAAACGCAAAAAGGTGATGCCGGCGCGCTGCGCCGGCAGTTCAGGGTTCAAGCGGTTCTTACTTCTTCGAGTTCAATGCATCCGGATTCTTCATGTATTTGAAGAACTCGGAGTTGGGGTCGATGACCATGACATCGCTCGCGCGATAGGCATTGAAACTCTGGTAAAGCTTGGCAAATTCAGGATTCTGGCCATAAGCCTGGGCATAGGTCTGCGCCGCCGTGGCATCGCCATCGCCACGGATCACCTGCTCATCGTGCGCTGCATTCGCCCTGATCGCTGCGCTCTGGTTGTCGGCCTCTGCACGCGCACGCTCCGAATCATCCTTGCCCTGGGCGCGCAGGTCGGCTGCAACGCTCATTCGTTCGGCCTTCATGCGTTCATAGACGGCGGTGTTGGCTTGATCGGAAAAGTCGATGCGCTTCAAATGCAGATCGATGATTTCAACACCGATCTGCTTGGCGTCTTCCGCCACGCGGCGGCGCACGGCATCGGCCACGTTGCTGCGTTCGGTAGAGAGCAACTCCTGTGCACTATGGCGCGCCACCTCGTCGGCCAGGGCTGCATGTGCGGCCTGCGTGAGGCGGTCGCGGGCACGGGCTTCGTCGCCGCCGACGGCGATATAGTTGAGCTTGGGGTCGACAACCTGCCACTTGACGAAGACGGCCGCTTCAATATCCATCTTGGCCTTGGTCTTTTCGTCGGTAGTGAAATGCTCGGTCTCGGGCGTCTCGAACATCTGAATGCGCCTTTCGATGTGCGTCACGCTCTGGAACGGCGGCAATCGGAAGTACAGGCCGGGCTCGTCGATCACTTGCCGCACCTCGCCCATGGTCAGGACCACGGCGAACTTGCGTTGATCGACGATAAAGACGGTATAGCTCAACAGCCACAATACGACGGCCGCGCTGATGAAGATGGAAAGGGCGCGGTTCATCAGCGGCTCTCCCTGTCGCGCGAATCACGTGTATCACGGCTGCGTGCATCACGTGCGCGCTGCGAATCGATGGCCTGGTTCATGTCGACCTGGGGCTGAGGCTGTGGCTGGGCCTGGGTTTGCGGCTGCGCCGGTTGTTCCGTGGTCTGGGTCGGCGTACTGATCGTGACGGTGCCCCTGGGGCCATCACCGTTGTTCCGTTGCTGCGCCGACAATTTGTCGTTCAGGTGGTAGATCAGGCTGGTGCCATTCTTGGAATCGACCATGACCTTGGTGGGATTGGAGTAAATCTGCTGCATGGTTTCAATGTACATGCGGTCGCGCGTCACGCCAGGCGCTTTCAGATATTCAGCCAACAGTTTATTGAAGCGTTCGGCATCGCCCTTGGCGCGCTGCTCCACGTCGGTGCGATAGGCCTCGGCTTCCTGGATCTTGTGTGCCGCTTCGCTCTTGGCTTTGGGCAGCGCGTCTGCCGCATAGGCCTTGCCTTCTTCACGATAGCGCTGTGCATCCTGGCCCGCCTTGAACACCTCGTCGAATGCCGGCTGAACCTGTTCGGGCGGCTCAACGCCTTGCACAGAAACGCCGACGATCTGCACGCCCAGCTTGTCGCGGTCAACCATCTGCTGGACCGCTGCGGTGACGTCGGATGCCATCTTTTCATGGCCACCCAGCAGCACGGCATCCATGGCGGTACGGCCGACGACTTCGCGCAAGGCGGTTTCTGCCGATTGCTTGATGGTCTCTTCGCGTTCGCTATTGCTGAACAGCCATTGGGTCGCGTTATTGATGCGGTACTGCAGCGACAGCTCCACACCGACGATATTCTCATCGAGTGTCAGCATGGCGGACTGAGGCGTCACCTTGCGCGAACCGATATCAAGCGTCTTGGTTTCAGCGATGTTGACCACTTCGTGGTTCTGGATCGGGTAAGGCAGGCGCCAATTGACACCAGGCGAGACCGTGCGGCTGATCTTGCCAAACGTGGTCACCACGGCAACCTGCCCTTCAGGCACAACGAAATAACCGCTCAAGACCCAGATGAGCAGCAAAATGCAGGCGATGATGGCGACACCAATGCTGGTACCACGGGCATCGGGTTTCAAGCCGTTGGGGCCACCCTGGCCATTGCGGCCGAACAGGCGACCGAGCCTGGCCGTGAAGTCGTGCCACATCTGGTCCAGGTCGGGTGGGCCATCATTGGGACGCTTGCCGTCGTTTTTCTTGGGTTGGTTCCCCGGGGGGAAATCGTTGGATGATGACATCAGGCCGATTTTTCTTAGTAGGGAAGCAAAATCCATCAGGTCAGGTTATATGCGCTGGGTGCAGCATCGCTGTCGTCAGGCACGGGCAAAAATCCTTCGATATCGCCGCCGGTACCCCTGTCTTTCGCGTGCTCGGTGATCGCCTGGCGCAACAGATCGAGACCCGCTCCGGTTTGCGCACTGATGAAAACACGACGGATTTTATCATACTCGTCACGCTCCAAAACCGGTTCCAGGCCCGCCACATCGATCTTGTTCCACACCAGTATTTGAGGAATATGGTCGGCACCGATCTCTTTCAAGACCAGATTGACCTGTTCGATCTGTTCCATGCGCGCCGGGCTGCCGGCATCGACCACGTGCAGCAGCAGGTCGGCATGCACGGTCTCCTCCAGCGTCGCACGGAACGAAGCAACCAGTTGGTGAGGCAGTTCGCGGATGAAGCCGACCGTGTCGGAAATGATCACCTGCCCCGCATCGCCCAGATAGATGCGGCGCGAGGTGGTATCGAGCGTGGCGAACAACTGGTCGGCGGCATAGACGCGCGCCTTGACCATGGCGTTGAAGAGCGTCGATTTACCTGCATTGGTATAGCCCACCAACGACACCGAAAAGGTATTGTTGCGTCCGCGCGCACGGCGCTGGGTCTGGCGTTGCTTCTGCAACTTGTCGAGCCGCGAACGCAGCATCTTGACGCGCTCGCCTAGCAGCCGGCGGTCGGTTTCAAGCTGGGTTTCCCCCGGGCCGCGCAAGCCGATACCACCCTTTTGCCGTTCCAAGTGAGTCCAGCCGCGCACCAGGCGCGTAGCCAGATGTTGCAACTGCGCAAGTTCTACCTGCACCTTGCCTTCGTGGCTTTGTGCACGTTGGGCGAAAATATCCAGAATCAGGCTGGTACGGTCGACCACCCGCGTTTTCAGGATGCGTTCGAGATTACGCTGCTGTGCCGGCGACAGCGCGTGATCGAAAATAACCAGATCAACGTTATTGTCGGTTACTGCAGCGGCAATCTCTTCGGCCTTGCCTGAGCCCACGAATAGCGCGGCATCGGGGCTGGAACGCCGGCCGGTGACTGTCACGACAGGCAGGGCTCCGGCGGATTTGACCAAAAGGGAAAGTTCGTCGAGGCTGGCCTCAAAGTCACCCTTGTTGAAATCGACGCCCACCAGCAAGGCACGCGTGGTTTGCGCAAGAGAACTGCTTTGGGTGGTCATTGACGTGCAATCCCGGAAAATGCTGCGAGACTGCGGGGAGATTTACCGCGAAAGGGAGAGTGTCCCGGCATCATGAAACAATCGGCAGGTGCGGGGGAACCTGCCGATGTAAGAAGCTGTGAATTACTCAGCGTCGGCCTCGGCAATATTCAAATTCACGGCGCGCGCCGGCACAACCGTCGAAATGGCGTGTTTGTAGACCATTTGTGTGACGGTATTACGCAGCAACACGACGTATTGATCGAAAGATTCGATGTGGCCCTGCAGCTTGATGCCGTTGACCAGGTAAATCGAAACGGGAACGTGCTCTTTTCTCAAGGCGTTCAAGAAGGGGTCTTGTAACAGTTGCCCTTTATTGCTCATGGAAGCTCCAATTGTGGTTTTGTGTCGAGGAGTTGGAGGCAACTTGAAGATTTTTCAAGTGCTTCCGTAAATCTTATTCGAATGTAATCTAATTTTACTGATGTTGCCAAGAAAAAAACTATTTTTCTTCTTTCGCGAACGGGTTTCTTCCTGATTTGAACTCGATACGCAATGGAGTACCAACCAGGAAAAAAGTTTCGCGAAAGTGTTTTTCGAGGTAACGCTTGTAGTTATCGTCGATCGCTTCCAGCGCATTGCCGTGGATGACCACGATGGGAGGATTTTGCCCGCCCTGATGCGCATAACGCATTTTAGGACGAATCGAGCCTTTGCGTCGGGGCTGCTGATGTTCAACCGCTTCGAGCAGTGCGCGCGTCAGCTTCGGCGTCGAGAGATTGGTTGTCGCAGCAGCATAAGCCGAGTTGACCGACTTGATGAGTGGGCCGACGCCGGTGCCCTTCAAGGCTGAAATGAAATGGAACTTGGCGAACGAGAGGAAGTTCAGCTTGCGCTCGATATCCATCTTGATTTCATCGCGCCGATCCGAAGTCAGGCCATCCCATTTGTTGATGCCAACCACGAGCGCCCTGCCCGACTCCAGGATGAAGCCGGCAATGTGCGCATCCTGCTCCGAGATATCCTGCTGTGCATCGAGCAGCAGCAACACCACGTTGGCTTCGGAAATCGATTGCAGCGTCTTCACGACGGAAAACTTTTCGATCGCTTCGAACACCTTGCCGCGGCGCCGTATGCCGGCCGTGTCGATCAGCGTGTAGGCGCGGCCATCGCGCTCGAAGTCGATCGCGATCGAGTCGCGCGTGGTGCCGGGCATGTCGAAGGCGATCACGCGCTCTTCGCCAAGCAGCGTGTTGACCAGGGTCGATTTACCCACATTGGGCCGGCCGACGATGGCAAGCTTGATATTGTCGGCTTCCGGCACCGGCGCTTCGTCTTCCGCCGTCCGCTTGGAAAACGCCAGGTCGAGCGATTCTTCCACCAGGTCCATCACACCGTCGCCATGGGCTGCGGAAATCACATAAGGGTCGCCCAGGCCGAGTTCGTAGAAGTCGGCCGTGACCGAGGTGTATTTCATGCCTTCAGACTTGTTCACGACGAGCATCACGGACCGGCCCGACTTGCGCAGGAAGTCGGTGATGGTCTTGTCGTGCGGGGTCAGGCCTTGCCGGCCATCGACCAGGAAAACCACGACGTCGGCTTCAGCCACGGCCTGCTTGGTCTGCTTGGCCATCTCGTGCATGATGCCCTCTTTCGCCACCGGCTCAAAACCGCCGGTATCGATCACGAGGAAGGGGCGCTCGCCGACACGCCCTTCGCCGTAGTGGCGGTCACGCGTCAAGCCCGGCAAATCGGCCACCAGCGCGTCACGCGAGCGCGTGAGCCGGTTGAAGAGCGTCGATTTGCCGACATTGGGACGGCCGACTAAGGCAATAACAGGTTTCATCAATACTCGATAATCAAAAAATCAATCCGCAGCTCAGTCTGCGGAATAAGCCACGATCTCGCCGCGCTTGGTCTGCACGATCAGATTCGAGTCGTACAGCAGCGGCGTGCCCATGAGGGGGCTGCCGTCGATCTGGCGACGTGCCAGCATGGCGCCATCTTCGCGCGACAGGAAGTGGACATAACCCTCGAAATCGCTCACCACCACCGCGCGGCCGAACGAGGCCGGCGTAGTCAGGCTGCGGTAGCCCAGCGTCTTGCTGGTCCAGGCAGACGAGCCAGTGTCACGCGACAAGGCGGTGACGGAACCCTTGTCGTCGGCGGCAAGCACGAAGCGCTCGTCGGCGGCGATGCCGGCGGTGCTGGAGAAACTCTTGGTCCAGCGGGCATTGCCGGTGCGCGTATCGAAGCAGCCGATACGGCCCTGGTAGGAGACGGCACAAACATCGCCGCCGACCACCACGGGAGCGCCGGATACGTCTGCCACACGTTCAAGTTCGGTTGCGCCGCGCGGCTCACCCACCGCCGTTTCCCAGCGCACCACCCCGTTCGAGGCTTGCACGGCAAGCATGCGGCCGCCCGGCATGCCGATATAGGCCGCCGAACCGTCGATCACGATGCCGGGCGCGGAGCGCAGGGCCAGCGTCGGCACCGTGCGCTGTTGGGTCCAGCGTTTTTCGCCGGTGGCGGCATCGAAGCCGGTGATGCGGTTATCGACGCCGCGCACGATCACGACGCCATTGCCCACGCCCGGCGCAGACAGGATTTCACTCGTGGCTTGCGACTTCCAGCGCAGCTTGCCGTCGCCGTCGAAGGCCATGACCTGGCCCTTGTCGCCGACCACGGCAATGGTGTTGCCGTCCGAGCCGACACCGGCAGTCAGGCTCATGCCAGCCGAGATGCGCCATTGCACGTTGCCCTTCTTGGCGTCGATGCGGATGATGGTGCCGTTTTCCGATGCGGCAATCACGCTGTCGCCGTTCAGGGCGGGCGAGAAAACATAGTCTTCCGACTTGCTGATCGATTCATGCCATACCTGGCGCACCGGCATGGTTTCCTGGAATTGCGTCAAGGCAGCCGGCGGATTCTTCGGCGGGTCCTTGCTGAAGAACGAACAGCCGGCCAACGAGGCCAGCACAGCAGCTGCGGCAATTTTCCTTGCAATGGGCATAGTCATCCTTTGTGTCTGGTCGGCCGCGATTACGCTGCGCTCTTTTCAGTCTTGTCGCTCTTGTCGGACGAACCGCCAACCGATTCAAGCTTGATCTCGATCATGTTGTGCGCCGGGTTTTTCTCGTCGGTCTTGTCGAGCGCATTCTTGTACATTGCGCGCGCCTCATCCATCTTGCTTTGGGCGGCGAGGATGTCGCCCTTGCGGTCCAGCACCAGCGCCTGGAATTTTGCCGGCACATCTGCTGCCAGCAGCTTCATCGCGTCATCATACGCTTTGTCATCAAGCAGGATGCCCGCAAGGCGGATGCGCGCAATGGCAACGAATTCGTCGTTGTACTTGCTGTCGATCACCCATTGCAACTGGGCTTTCGCTTCCTTGGCATTGTTGGCGTCAATGGCGATTCTTGCCGAAGACAGCGCGGCAAACTGCGCGTAAACCGTATCGCCGTAATCCTTGCGGATGTCCGCCGCATTGGTCTGTGCCTTGGCGTCGTCCTTGGCCTCGATCGAGGTTTCCATGGCGCCGTACAGGCCGGCAGCCTGCGAAGCATGGCTGTTCTGTGTGTTGTTCCAGTAGGTCCAGCCGGCATAGCCGGCCAGCACGACGATGAGCACCCACGAGATCAGGTTGCCGTATTTGGCCCAAAATGCCTTGATCTGGTCTATCTGCTCTTGTTCTTCAAGATCGTATGCCATGATGTCTTGTCTACCTGCTTCTCTGGTTAGGGGTGATAGTGTACGTGTTCGCCATGATCGTGATCGTGATCATGGTTGCCGACGATCTGGTCGACGATGTAGTCAACCACGCCGTCGAAGGGCACGGCGCTTTGCTGGCTGGCGCCCTCTGCGCCTTCTCCGCGCATGGCCTTGATGGAAGCCTGGCCCTTGGCTACTTCGTCTTCACCGATGATGACGGCAAAGGCGGCGCCGCTGGCGTCGGCACGTTTCATCTGCGACTTGAAGTTGCCCGCGCCGGTTGCGGTGGCGCAGTGCAGGATCACGTCGAGCCCGGCATCGCGCAGGCGCTCAGCCAGGATGAAGCCGCGCATTTGTGCGTCCTCACCCTGATGCACGACGTAGACGTCGCATTGGTTCGGTGCATATTGTTCGCCGCCGGCCTTCATCAACTCCAGCAGGCGCTCCACGCCCATTGCGAAGCCGCAGGCCGGGGTCGGCTTGCCGCCGATCATTTCCACCAGCGGGTCATAACGGCCACCGCCGCAGACCGTGCCTTGCGAACCGAGCTGGTCGGTGACCCACTCGAACACGGTGCGGTTGTAATAGTCCATGCCACGCACCAGACGCGGATTGATGGAAAACGGCACGTTGTTGGCATTCAATATCTTTTGCACGCCGTCAAAGTGCGCACGCGATTCTTCGCCCAGATAGTCAAGCAATTGCGGTGCGCCATTAACCATTTCCTGCATTGCCGGGTTCTTGGTATCGAGGATGCGCAACGGATTGGTATGCAGGCGGCGCTTGGCTTCCGCGTCGAGAATAGCTTCGTGCTTTTCGAAGTAGGCGATCAGGTCGGCACGGTGACGGTTGCGCTCGGCGGCGTCGCCGATGGAATTGAGTTCGAGGCGAATATCCTGCAGGCCGAGATCATCCCACAGGCGACGGCACAGCATGATCAATTCGGCATCGACGTCCGGGCCGGCAAAACCCAGCGCTTCCGCACCCACCTGATGGAACTGGCGATAGCGGCCACGCTGCGGACGCTCGTGGCGGAACATCGGGCCGGCGTACCACAGGCGCTTCGGCCCCTCATAGGTCAGGTTGTGCTCGATCACCGAGCGCACCACGCCGGCCGTGCCTTCGGGGCGCAGCGTCAGCAGGTCGCCATTGAGCGAGTCGGCAAAGGAATACATTTCCTTCTCGACGATGTCGGTCACTTCGCCCAGGCCGCGCGAAAACAGCGGCGTCGATTCGACGATGGGCGTGCGGATCTGCTGGAAGCCATAGCTCTTCAACACCGTCTGCACGGTGTTTTCAAACAGCTCCCATAGCGGTGCGTCGGCCGGCAGGATGTCATTCATGCCCTTGATGCCGCCGATTTTTTCCACTTTCTTGTTATCTGCCATTCTTCTTCATGGTAGTGGAGCCTGCGCTCCGATTGATCAATTTCTCAGGCCGCCTTCTTGCCATAGCGGGTCTGCACGTAGTCGAGCACGATGGCCTGGAATTCTTCGGCGATACGCTCACCGCGCAGCGTTACGGTCTTGGCGCCATCGACGAACACCGGGGCGGCTGGCGACTCGCCAGTGCCAGGCAGGCTGATGCCGATATTGGCGTGCTTCGATTCGCCCGGGCCGTTGACGATGCAACCCATCACGGCTACGTTCATTTCTTCCACGCCGGCATATTCCTTCTTCCACACCGGCATCTGGTCGCGCAGGTAGGTCTGGATGCGGTCGGCCAGCTCCTGGAACACTGTCGACGTCGTGCGGCCGCAACCGGGGCAGGCAATCACCATCGGGGTGAACTTGCGCAATCCCATGGTCTGCAAGATCTCTTGCGCCACCACGACTTCCCTGGTGCGGTCTCCACCCGGTTCCGGCGTAAGCGATACGCGTATGGTGTCGCCGATGCCTTCCTGCAGCAGCACCGACAAGGCGGCGGTGGAGGCGACAATGCCCTTGCTGCCCATGCCGGCCTCGGTGAGCCCAAGGTGCAACGGATAATCGCAGCGGCGCGCCAGTTCGCGGTAGACCGCGATCAGATCCTGCACGCCCGACACCTTGCACGACAGGATGATCTTGTCACCAGCCAGGCCGACTTCTTCAGCGCGCCTGGCATTTTCGATGGCCGACGTGATCAAAGCCTCATACATCACCGCCTGCGCACTCCAGGGCTGGGCGCGCAGGGCATTTTCATCCATGATGCGCGCGAGCAGGTTCTGGTCCAGGCTGCCCCAGTTGACACCGATGCGCACCGGCTTGTCGTAGCGGCAGGCGGCTTCGATCATTTGCGCGAATTGCGTATCGCGCTTGGCGCCCTGCCCCACGTTGCCGGGGTTGATGCGGTATTTCGAGAGGGCACGCGCGCATTCGGGGTAATCCATCAAGAGCTTGTGCCCGTTGTAATGGAAGTCGCCCACCAGCGGCACGTCGCAATCCATGCGGTCCAGTTGCTCACGGATCGCCGGCACGGCTTCGGCCGCTTCCGGCGTATTGACGGTGATGCGCACCATTTCCGAACCGGCGCGTGCCAGATCGCGCACCTGGATCGCCGTGCCAATGGCGTCGGCCGTATCGGTATTGGTCATCGACTGCACTACCACCGGAGCGCTGCCGCCGACCTTGACCTCACGCGTACCATAACGCACCACGGCAGAACGGCTGTGACGCCGTTGCAGCGGTCCCGAAGCGATGGGATTGTTATCGGACATGTTCGTCATTTCAGATTGATATGTGCCACATTGCTCTTGCCATCGCTCGTGGTCGCCAACGCTTCGCCACGAAACGTGGCGCTGACACCGGCGGCATTGCCGATCGTCAGTTGCGCAGCACCGGGCACATCGATATTTTCGGTATCACCGGCCTTGATCAGATGCGAAACGATGACGTTGCTGCCGGCACGAACGTCGATCCAGGAATTCTGGCGCGCCGTCAGCACCAGCTTGCCACCGGCGGAAGCCGTCGTGGCGGCAGGCGTTTTCGGCACCGCTGCCGGTACCGGGGTTTCATTCTTGACCGGAGCCACAGTTGCAGGGCTAGGTACAGCGACAGGCGCAGGTGCCGACGCTGGCGGCGTAGTAGGCGCCGCAGATGGGGCTGTGACAACCGCCGCAGGAACCGGCGCCGTTACGGCCGAAGAAGCATCCTTTGCCGCATCATGCGAAGTATCGGCTTGCGTCTGATTTTTACCTGGAGCAGCGTCGCCGCCATCGGACAAGGTCTTGACCGGCAAGGTCTCTTGCGTAGCGTCGTGGCTATCTGCCGGCGCAGCATTATTGTTCGAATTTCCGCCGGTCAGGTCCTTGAACTGCGTCGAGAACGATTGCGACAGCGTGGGCCAGCCACCCATGTGCTCGATCCCGATTGCAGCGGCGGCAAGCAGTACTACGAGCAGCGCCAGCATGGCGCCCTTGAACGTATTACCTCGGCCAGCCGCGCCATCGAGACGGCTATGTGCAAACGGTGCCGAAGACAGATTGGGCTTCGGCTCAAGCGGCTGGTTTGGAACGATCTGTTCACTCGCGATCAGGCTCACGAGCGAACCTGGTTCAACCTTGAGCAGCTTGGCATAGGCGCGCACGAACCCGCGCACGCTGGCTACGCCGGGCAAGGCGGCATAGTTTTCGTCTTCAAGCGCCTGTATCTGGCGCTGTGCGAGATTCAGTTGTCCTGCGACATAGTCAATACTCCAGCCCCGGGCTTCCCGTTCGGCAGACAAACGCTTTCCGAGTGTCTGCCCTGCGGCGAAATCTGGCCTTGGCGTGGATTGCTCTTGCGAAAAGTCGTCTGGTCCTACGTCACTCATCAAACGCCTCACGCTGGTACGACGCATATTGCACGGAATCGGGGTGGTAGCGCTGCAATTCGGTGGCGAGCACGCCTTCAGTGATGCGGTCGCCACCCTTGTGCGCGATGCGGATGCCGAGCCAGAGCACACCGGCATCGGTTACATTGGCCTTGACCAGACGCCCCATGTAAAACTTGGCTTGGTCGTAATTCTTGTTCTGGTAATAAAAGCGTGCCAGATTTTCCGTCACGCGCAAATTGCTCGGGTCGGTGTTGAATGCGCGCTTATAAAGCTTTTCAGCGCCGGCCATGTCGCCGAGCTTTTCGGTACAGATGCCTTCGTTATCGATTGCCAGGACGGCAGACTCGTAGTTCCTGTCCTTCAAGGCAGTTTCGAAATAGGCGATCGAGTCACGCGGGCGGCCGTTATTACACAAGAACCAGCCGTAGCTGTTGTTGTAGCCACCGTTGCCGCCATCGATGCGCAACGCGTGCTGGAAATTTTCGTCAGCCAGATGCGTCTCATTCATTTGCATGTAGATCAGGCCACGCAAGGCATAGGCGCCGGCGTTTTCGGAATCGGCCGCCAGGGCAGCCTTGATCTTGTCGAGCGCGACACTGTTCTCGCCGCGCTGGAAATAACCGGCAGCCAGTTGAAGATTGATCGAGGCGCGTTTTTGCGCAGTCGTCTGATCGGACTGCGTTGCCAGTTCGCCGTCGGCAGAACGCTTGGGGCCGCCACCGTTGCCGGCACAACCGGCAACAAACAGCAAGGAAGACAAAACCAATGCCAGGGTGATGCTCGATCCGGGTTTTCTCACGAAGTTATCTCCACGATGCGACCAAAATTCTTGCCGAACTTGCTTTGATATTCCGCCATTTTCTCCATGCGCTCGCGCACGCGCGTGCGATCCTGCACTTCGCCTGCCAGTTGGCCGCAGGCCGCGTCAATGTCGTCGCCGCGCGTCTTGCGTATCGTGGTGACGATGCCCGCGTCCATCAGCACCTGGGCGAAAGCCTTGATGCGCACATTGTTCGAACGTGTCAGGCCGGATTCAGGGAAGGGATTGAACGGGATCAGGTTGAACTTGCACGGCACCGGATCATTGCCGTTCTTGACCAGTTCCACCAGTTCACGCGCATGGGCGTCGGTGTCGTTGACGCCGTCGAGCATGCAATATTCGAAGGTGATGAAGTCGCGTGGCGCAAACTCGAGGTAGCGCTTGCATGCCGCCATCAATTCCTTCAGGGGGTACTTCTTGTTGAGCGGCACCAGGCCGTCGCGCAAGGCATCGTTCGACGCATGCAGCGACACTGCCATGGCAACCGGGCAGGCTTCGGCCAGTTTGTCGATCATCGGCACCACGCCCGAAGTCGACAACGTCACGCGGCGGCGCGAAAGTCCATAGGCGTTATCGTCGAGCATCAGCTTGAGGGCCGTGACGGTGGGTTCGAAATTGAGCAAGGGTTCGCCCATGCCCATCATCACCACATTGGTGATCTGGCGCTCACCCTTGGGGCCGGGCTCAACCTCCTTGGTCTTGCGCAATTCGAACTCTGCCATCCAGAGCTGGCCGATGATTTCGCCGACGGACAGGTTGCGGCTGAAACCCTGCTTGCCGGTTGAGCAGAAGCGGCAGTTGACGGCACAGCCCGCCTGCGTGGAAATGCATAGCGTGCCGCGGTTTTCTTCGGGGATGAATACGGTTTCGACGGCATTGCCCTGCCCCACGTCGAGCAGCCACTTGCGTGTGCCGTCGGAAGAGGTATGGTCGCTGATGACCGCCGGGCTTGCGACAAAGGCGCGCGTCTTGAGTTTCTCGCGCAGCGATTTGGCAAGGTCGGTCATGTCGTCGAAATTGCCGGCGCCGAATTGGTGTATCCAGCGCTGCAATTGCTTGGCACGGAACGGCTTCTCACCCAACTCGCCGCAGTAAGCGACGAGTTGCGCGGGATCGAGATCCAACAGGTTGGTGAGTGCCGTCATGCCGGTGCTTCCTTGTTTCTTACTGTGTTGCCTGGTACAAATTAACGCGAATAGACGTTCAGTGCCGGGAAGTAGTACGCGATTTCCACAGCGGCCGTTTCGGCAGCATCGGAACCGTGCACGGCGTTGGCGTCGATCGAATCGGCGAAGTCGGCGCGGATCGTGCCCTTGTCAGCCTTCTTCGGGTCGGTGGCGCCCATCAGTTCGCGGTTCTTGGCGATGGCGCCTTCACCTTCGAGCACCTGGATCATGACCGGGCCGGAAACCATGAAGTCAACCAGGTCCTTGAAGAAAGGACGTTCGCGGTGCACAGCGTAGAAGCCTTCGGCTTCAGCGCGCGACAGATGCGTCATGCGGGCGGCGATCACTTTCAGGCCAGCGCCTTCAAAACGGCTGTAAATTTGGCCGATCACGTTTTTGGCGACTGCGTCGGGCTTGATAATCGACAGGGTGCGTTCGATTGCCATGTGTAAAAACTCCAATAAAAAGAAAGGGTTAAGACTGCGAAGTTAGAATTCAACTAACCTTTGATTTTACCATGAAACACCCCAAGATAGGACAGGAACATTGATTGGCGGCATGGAAAGTTCGCCCCTATGACAGAAAGGCCTTGCAAGCCGGTAAATCGGCCCACATTTCACCGTCACTGAGGGACGAACTTACTTGACTATGATCAATCAAAATCCGTGACCCCATGCTATGCTTGACAGCATGCCAAGTAGGCCACCCGAACCAAATTTTGTTGGAGGCAGTATGAATCAAATGCGGCAACCTTATGTGATTGACAATGATAATCAACTGGTGCGCCATCGTGTATTGCGCAACACCTACTGGTTGTTGTCACTGTCTATGATCCCCACCATTCTCGGTGCGATCTTTGGGGTTCAGATTGGCTTCACGCTATTTGCTGGTGGCCGCCTGATGGGCGCGCTATTGTTCCTTGCAATTGCGTTCGGCTTCATGTTTGCCATTCAGAAGACCAAAAACTCCGGATGGGGCGTTGCCCTCTTGCTTGGCTTCACCTTCTTCATGGGGATGATGCTATCGGGAATTCTTGCCTTCGCTCTGCACAATTACAGCAACGGCGTTGAATTGATCACCATTGCATTCGGCGGAACAGCCACGATTTTAGGCGTCATGGCGACAATCGCGACCGTTTCCAAACGCGACTTCTCAGGACTGGGTTCCTGGCTCTTTGCAGGTGTGATCATGTTGATCATCGCCTCGCTCCTGGCGACCGTGTTCCATATGGCGATGATGACGGTCGTTATCTCGGTCTTGGCAATCGCCATCTTCTCCGCCTACATCCTGTATGACGTGCAGCGGATCATCAACGGCGGGGAGACCAACTACATCTCGGCCACGCTCAACATTTATCTCGACATCTACAACATCTTCGTCAACCTGCTGCAATTATTGATGATCTTTGCCGGCGACAACCGCCGATAAAATCGATCAAGCAGAATCGGCATAGGGGGCGGATACAGGTATCCGCTCCCCTGCCACACCACCCGGCATGCGGGTCCGTACCGGGCGGTTGAAACGGTTGTGGTTGGCATGCCAGTACCCGAACATGACACCTAGGCTTAGCTGGCCCCGACCCGGCCGATCTGGTTCTTCGCTGTCACCGCACCCCAGGCTTCACCTATTG
>Ga0134128_10000662_pt1 | contig 47031 bp, 47 predicted proteins | sample KB31754_FD_96462 | JGI IMG/M metagenome (GOLD analysis project Ga0134128, IMG submission 96462) | Terrestrial soil microbial communities with excess Nitrogen fertilizer from Kellogg Biological Station, Michigan, USA - KB3-175-4 | ecosystem: Environmental > Terrestrial > Soil > Unclassified ...
AGGGCAGCCAAATCAACCGGCATTCCCTGCGCGATGGTTTACGGCTTATACGTGGTCTCCTCGGAGTACCGGGCTTGTTAGCCTCCGTCGCCTCGCGGTCATCTTCCGCAAGACTTGACGCCAGCGTCGGGGCGTCGGGACCGCACGATTTCGCTCGTCCGCAAGCAATGCTTTCGTCGGCGCGGCAAGCCGCGCTGAGCACCCTCGCGTCCATCGCATCCCGCTGCCAACGTCCGTGACGATCGCGAGCCGCCCCTCCTAAAGGCAGCGGGACGGGCGGAGGCATACACCTGATTCGCTCTTCTGGAAAAGCGAAATATTTTCGTGAAGGGGCTTGAACAAGCGCAGCTAATTGAAGTGGCTTACGAAATCAGTTTTTGCGCGCAGAAGATTTTGGGGCTGCAATTGAGCGGAGGTGTGCGCGAGCCGAGCGAGACAAGGCCGAAGCAGAACTACGGCTGTGTCCCAAATCGACGGTTCATTAGATTCTCGGTACGGATAAGACAAAGGCATGATCTGAGGGACAATGACAAGGAGCGGGGCCGAAGCCCCGCTCCGCGTCAAGGGAAATGCCCTCTCAAATAGGTCAGAGTCAGAGCTTGCACTGCAACTGATCGCCCTTGATGGTCAGCGTATTGCCGCCAAGAATGCAGCCGAGCGCGAAGCCAAGCCGGTGGACGGCAGTTGCAAGGTCGCCGCCGCTCACCAGCTCCAGGTCGTTGACCGATAGTTCGCCGGTATCTGTACAAGCGCGAGTCATGTTGGCGCTGATAGGCGTCGTCACGTGAATTTCGCTAGTCATGTTCATTCCCTTCTTTCTTTCGGTGAGGACCATTCCTCAACTCGAGTGGCAGGGATGTACGCTCCTTCGTTCAGGGCCACTGTGTGGGACGTCACTCGCAAATTTGGCAATTGCGGCCGGTTCAGTGATCGGCCTCACTTGGCTGACCAAGAGAGGTTTTGGCGGACTAGGAAAGGTTGGCTGCATTGAGTGTTACGGGCTGGAGCGGTGCTTTTGGTGATCCGATCAAGCCGCCCGGCCGGTGGGGGTATGGGACTAGTCCTTACGGGCGCGGAAATTGTCCACATGAGTGAATCTGCGGACAGGTCGCGACGTTAGATTTGGACGCGGCGGCGACGGTTACGTTCTGCGTACGGCACCCGCTCCTACGACTGATTGACTTAAGCCCGCTTCCCTCTGGAGGCGGGCTTTTTTGCGCGTCGGCGGAATTTGCGGCACCTTACTTCATCGTAACGCCAACGTTGATCGTCACTACGCTTGGCGTTATGCCGCGTCGTTTACCTACCCATCGAAAGGCATATCGGTCCTCACCTTTATAGCCCGGATTTGGATGATGGGCGCTTGTTAAGCGGCGTATCGTCGTGAGTGATCAGTGTCGCGCGATCCGCCACCATCCTCACCCTCTGCCATGCCTGCACCACGCCGGTAAGACTGAACGCAAGACCACACAGGCACAGCCCGACAATCACGCCAGTCTGCAGCCGCGGATGCGACGCGAGCGGCTCGAACTCGAGTTTGTGCAGCGCGCGGAATGCCACTTCGCTGTGGGGCAGCAGCCAACCGTCATCCATCGAGAGAAACCCGGAGAATATCCACGCGAGCAGGAACGGCGCGAAGATCAGGCCGGTGATGTGATGCCAGCGCTGCAGGCCCCGATAGGCGGGTCCGCGGCCTGGCCGCACCAAGCCGATGATCACGCCGATTGCAGCCCCTGTCGTGGCGATGAGCGACAGCCACCACATCAGCGCGCTCCAGGCACGCTTGTGGTGCCGCAAGGCCGATGCATAGAGCCAGTGCGGGATGCTGCCGGCATAATTCGCCAGGCGCTCGTTGTGCGTGGTGGTGAGGACTATCCTGCCTGACGTCGAGGACAGATAGAGCTCAGTGCCGGCCTTGTCGTTGAGCGCGATGCACTTGAGCGGGCGATCGCGGTCGAAATCGCCCGCGACCGTCCATTGATCGTAGTCGATCTGCTCGGCGCGCGAGGCGTCGATGCCGGGCGGCGCCGCCTGCTCGCTCCGCGCCGGGAACGGCACGAAGTGCATCACGATCCCCGACGCAAACCACATCGCAAACAACAGGCAGAATGCGACGCCCCACCAGCGATGCAGTGTCGCGAGAAAACGCATCACCATCTCGCCGAGGCCGACAGCTCGAATGTCCTTGGCGCGCCGAGATAGACCTGGTCGGGATAGCCGGGGTCGGAGAACTGGGCGTAGAGGGCATTGGTCAGATTGCGCACGCGGAATCCGACGCGCATCTTCTCAAGGCCCTGCCACCAGAGATCGTGGCCCGGGATGTCGACGAAGGCGAAGAGATCGGCGGTCGTATAGGGCAGCATGGCGGTGAGATTGTCCTCGAACAGATAGCGCTGCCGGACATGGCGGATCGATCCGCCGACCTCGACCGGCCAACGCGAGCTGTTGAAGGTATAGGACGCGCCGGCATTGACGATCACGGGCGCGATGTTCGACGGGATGTTGCCGGTCCACACGTCGAATTCGCCATAATGGGCCTCGGTGAAGGCGACATTGCCCCAGAGTTTCACATTCTCGATCGGGCGCACCGCGCCCGCGAGCTCGACGCCCCTGGTATGGACCTCGCCGGCCTCGGTCGCGACCGCGTTGGTGACCTGCACGTAGACGTTCTGCCGCACGATGTCATAGGCCGCGATCGTCGCTTCCGCGCGCTTGTCATCGGAGATCAGCTTGACGCCGGTCTCGTAGATGCGTGCGCGGGTCAAATCCACCGAGCTTCCCGGCGACACCGAAAAGATGTTGGCGATCGCCGGATCATCGGCGGTGGCGTATAGTCCGTAGAACATCAGCCCCTTGACCGGCTCGAACGTCGCCGCCGCGCGATACGAGACCGGCGTCCAGTCCTTGGTGAAGGGCTGGCCCGCGGGGATCGTGCCGTCGAAATTGATGCCGTCGCGCGACAGGCGGATATCCTCGACACGAACGCCGCCGATCAGCGCCAGCCACGGCGTGACTTTCAACCTGTCCTCGACGGAGCCCGCAGCGGTCTGAAGACTGCTGTTGCGGATGTCGGGCTCCGGCACGCCGTAAAGCCCGGGAGCGGGATCGAAAACGTCGACCGAGTCGGCGGGGAAGACGTTGGGATTGCCTTCCTCGGAAAACTGGATGTCGTTGCGGCTCAACTGCAATTGAGCGGCAAGCCGGTTCTCCATGCCGAAGAAGGAGGAGTTCCAGGCGACATCAGTGTTGTCCCCGACCACATGCTGCTTGTGGGAGACGAAGAAGCGGTCGCGGTCGATCATCGAGGTCGCGGTGTCGAAGGCGTAGGTCTCGCTGTCATACCAGTGCCGCCTCGCGCCGTAGACGTAGGCCTGGTTCTTCACGGTGATCGCATCGCCATACGACCATTCCCAACCCGCCCGCAGCCACAGCTCATGCGCGCCAACCGAATTGTCGGCGACGTTGTAGTTGGTCGTGAGCGTGCGCGAGTCCACCGTGACGGGCGCAATCAGCGAACCGTCGAAGGTCGAGATCGCTGATCCCGCGACCACGCTGTGAGTGGAGAAGGGGCCTGAAAACGCGGTCGTTGTCAGCGGCGTGCCCCAATAGGCGTGGCCATCGTCGCGCTTGGTGTCGACTGCGGCGAACACCTTGAAGGCGTCGTTGACGCGGTAATTGAGCTGGCCCGAAATATTGTTGAGCTGCTGATCATCGCCGTCGATGAAGCTTGCGATTGTCGAGGAGCTCACGTCGAAACGGTAGTCGAGCCCGGAGACATTGGTGCTGCCGCCCGAGCCGAAATGCGTGCGATAGGTGCCCAGCGTATCGATCGAGGTATACAGTTCGTTCTTGATCGGTCCGGTGCTCGGCTGTCGCGACACGAAATTGACGGAGCCGCCGATCGCGTCGAGGCCGGACATGATCGCGGACGGGCCTTTGAGGAATTCGACCTGGTCGAGATTGGCGGTTTCCATGATGCGCGAGGTAATATCACCGGGGCCTATCGAGATACCGTTGTAGAGCACGTTCACCTCGCCGCCGGTGAAGCCGCGCATGGAAAAGGTCGCGGGCGCGCCGCCGAGATCGGCGGCCTGCACGCCGACTGCACCGATCGCGCTTTCTGTGGTTGTGCGGTAACCCTGCTCCTGCATCTGCTGCTGGGTCACGATGTCCACGGACGCCGGCGTCTCGTGCACGGTGAGGCCGAGCCGGCTCGCGCTGGTCGCGACCAGATTGCCGTTGAGCGGCGTCGGTACAACGACCGTGGCGCTGCCCGGCGGCGTCGGTATGGCTTCCGTGACGTCGGCTGGCTCTGTCGAGGGCGCCGGTTTCGCGGGCGTCTCGCGCGCCGCGCGCCTGGCGCGTTTCGGCGCGCCGTGTCCGTTGTTACCGGCTCGCGTGGCGGTGCCGCGCGGCGTCGGCGGCGCGATCACAACTGGCTCGAGCGTTTGCGGGCTTTGCGCCGGTGCGGGTCGTGGCGCGCCGGCAATGGCGAGCAGGATTCCGAGCGGTGGTGCGACGCCGCAGAGCCAGCGCCGCCTTGACGAGGTCAGGTGGGAAGAACGCGCGCGGAGGCGCGACGGCAGAGAACGTCTGACAGGGTGGGACAATTTTGTGCCCGACGGCGAAAAAACAGACCGTCACGCACGTTCGCCGCGACCATCTGCCTTTCGCCCTGATGCGGCAGACCTGGCGGCGTAACCAACACTTCGGAGCACCCCGCCCGACGCGTTCGCGCGTGACCATTGCTGGTAGCAGGTCTCCTGGCTCGCGGGTCAGCGCCCTTGGACCACCTTCCCAGGATCAGATGATCCCAGTGGCATCAATGGTCGTCGGCTCGCCGCTTACAGTTGCGGGGGCAGCTGCGGCATGATCCCGTTGTCCATGATCTCCGCGCAAACGCTACGCGTTTGTCGCGAGGGAAAACCGCTACACACTCGCTATCCAAGCGCGGGGCAGGCTTTTCCGGATCATGCGTCAGAAAGGACGCACCGCATTCCCTTGATTAGCCCTTGCGGGCACTACCGTTCTCGACGGTGCCACCCGGCTTTCGCAGGAGTCAACGCGAGTTGGTGCACCGCGCCTCAATGCGGGCTCCAGTGAGGTAAGCCGGCAACACCTCGATCCCGCCACCAGGACACCCTGTTCAATCGCCCTGTCGTGATCAAACCAACAGGGTGATCTCCATCACATAAGGCTGTGGGGAAACTGCTTAGGGTCCGCTCAAGCCATTCGGCTCAGTGAAACAGGGGAAACTTTCACATGCGCAAGCTGATTTTGATTGCGGCGGCGATGGTTCTGGCTTCGGCGGCGGCACATGCCGGAGATTCACGCAGCCTTTCCACCGGCCTGACCACGACCGTGCCGAGCGATCCGCCGGCGGTCGTCGACAATCACTCGCTCCGGGCCGACAATGACACGCCTGCGCCCACCACGCCGAGCCAGACCGATACGCCACGCTATACGGCGCCGCCGACCGACACGCCGCAGCAGGCTCAACCGGCCCCGACGACGTCGGATACGCCGCGCTACACCGCACGGCCCGCGCCGATCGACAGCACGCCGCCTGCGGCCACGACGCCTTCCACTGCGCGCCACGAGCCCTCGACCGATACGACCTCGCGTCCGGACCGCGTCCGTCACGCGCACGCCGGTCGGCGGCATCACCGCGGCACCCCTTGGACCGCCGGACGCATCATCGCCGAGCTGCATCGTTACGGGATTGAGTGGTAAGGCGCCATGTACGTCATCTCGCCCCGCTCTTGTCCGCCGAAGCCCGCCTTCTGGCGAAGGCGGATGCGGGGAGAGGTTGCCGCGCTCTTGCGCGGCGGGTGAGGGGGCTCTCCGCGAGTCCATCTCTCACCGTCTATCTCGAGACAGCCCCTCACCCCGACCCTCTCCCCGCAAGAGCGGGGCGAGGGAGCAGACTGAGCCTGCGGCTCTTCCGCCGTTCAAGCGACCGCCTACTGCCTCGAAACCGTCTGCACCACGTCCGATACTGGACGCGCGGCGGCCTTCGGCAGCTTCAATTCCTTGGCGATCGCCTCGTCATATTCGGGCAGCGAGGCGAGCGTCGTCTTGGCCTTGATCTGCACCACCTTGTAGCCGCCCTCCTTCAGCCGCCGCAGCAGCGTCGGCAAGGCGTCGGCCGTGTGCTTCTGGAAGTCGTGCATCAGGATGATGCCCTTGCCGAGCTTGTCGAGCTTGGCCATCACCGTGGTCACGACCTTCTCGGGGCTGGAGGTCTTGCGGAAGTCGAAGGAATCGAGGTCACAGGAGAACATCGCGATATTGCGCGAGCCGAGATAGGCGATCGCGGCCGGGCTCTGCTGCAGTTCGGGGAAGCGGAAGAACGGCGCGGGATCGTGGCCATCGAGCGCCCATTTCACGGCGCTGACGCCCTTCTCGATTTCGTCCTTCATCATCTGCTCGGTCATCTTCTTGCCGTTCAGATTGGCGTGCGACCAGGTGTGGGTGCCCACGGTATGGCCCGCGGCATAGACCTGCCGCAGGATTTCCGGGTGCCAGGTCGCGTGCTCGCCGATCGAGAAGAACAATCCCTTGGTGCATTCGTCCGCGAGCGCTTGCAGCACCGCCGGCGTGTTGCGCGGCCACGGTCCGTCGTCGAAGGTCAGCACCACTTCCTTCGGCTGGAGGAAGTCGTACTGCTTGAAATTCTCGAAGCCGAAGCCGGGGCCGCCTGACGTGTCGATCTCGACCACCCGGCTGACGCCGAGCGCATCGGGATTGGCGCAAGCCGGCTGCTCGGCCACTCGTGCCGGCGGCGGTGAGGCAGCCGGAGCCGGCGCGTTCAGCGCGGCGGTGACCTCGACGTCATCCCTGGCGGCAAGCTTCGCAGCCGCGGGCGGCAGCGGATCGGCCTGTTTTGCCGCGATGGTCTGGGGGACGGCCGCATCGGCACGCGGCGCAGCGGTCCAATACCAAATTCCGGCGATCACGACCGCCGCAACAACACTGGCCAGCATCAGGCCCAACGCATCACGCATCGCTACTCTTTCCACAAACGCCACGCACATGCGCCACCTTGGCGCACCGCCATTAATGCGAAGGAAGAGTTAACGCCCCACCAACACGGCGCCGTTTGGCAAAGGATTTCCCCGGCATAGGCCAAAGTGACCGGCGTCACAGAGCGGACCGGAGACGTGACAATCATCACAGTGAGATGAGCGGCGCCGTCGCATGGTGAGGCCGTCGAAACAACGGGCCCGCGCCGCGGTGCCAACAGGAGCCGGACATGACTTTCACCAATACGCTTCGCCAGGCCGGTTTGGTGCTGGCTTTCGCTGTCGCCGTCTCGGCGGTCACCTCCACCGAGAGCTTCGCCTACTCTGCGGAGGCGCAGGCGATGTGCACGGGCGACGCCTTCAAGTTCTGCAGCTCGGAAATTCCGAACATCCCGGCGATCACCGCCTGCATGTTCAAGCACAAGGCGCAGCTCAGCGCCGGCTGCCGCGCGGTGATGAACAAGGATCTCAAGGCCAAGAAGGTCGCCACCGACGACTGACCTCTCCCCCGTCCCTGGACTGGAGCGACGCAGCGCCAACGCCTGCGTCGTTTTCAGTTGCGCGTAGCCGGGCTTCGACAAATCGATTGCGGCGGCGGAAACCGGGCTTTAGAAGGCCATGGTCGCGTTGACGGCCGAGGCCCAGCAAAGATGACCAGATTTCTTATTGCGATTTCGTTTGTTCTCGTTGCTTCCAGTTCCTTCGCGCAGCAGGGACATGACGCCTGCGCGCGCGACGTTACGCGTTTCTGCCGCGCCCATATGAATGATGGCGATGACGTCGTGCTGGCCTGTCTGAAGGCGCATCGCACGCGGCTCTCGAAGGCCTGCGACAGGGTGCTGACAGAGCACGGGCAGTGACGCACAGGCGTCATTCCGGGGCACGCGCAGCGTGAACCCGGAATCTCGAGATTCCGGGCTCGATGCTGGCGCATCGCCCCGGAATGACCAGACTCTACGTACTGCCTCCCGCCGCACTTGCGACCACCGGCAGCACCTCGCTTGCGGCGAGCGCGAGCGGGTCGTCCTTCCCGCGCACCGAGCCGAACGGGCGCTCCAGCATGCGGCGGATGCGCACCGGATCGGCGCCGATGTGAAACGCCTGCGCCTGCTGATGTAGCGCGCGCTCGGACTGCGTCGCCCGGTTGCGCTGGCGCAGGTAATCGAACCAGGTCGGGCAGTGGTAGCGCTCGGTCCACAATTCGGGGTCGGCAATGTCGCGCGCGATCGACCAGCCATAGGCGCCGTTGCGCTGGCGCGACAGTTGCACGTCCTGCATCACGGTGTGGAAGGCGCGCGCATTGTCCTGCGCCACGCGGTATTCGATCTCGACCACCAGGGGGCCGCTGCGGCCGGTGAACTGCAACTGCACCTCGGGATCATCCAGCACCTCCGCCTCTTCGCCCCGCGCCCCGATACGGGGCATGCGCAACCAGAGCCCCATGAGCGGTGAGACGAGCATCAAGGCAGCCGCGACCAGCAGCGCCGTTTCCACACCCACCGAATCGGTCAGACGACCCCAGCCCCAGCTGCCCAAGGCGATTCCACCTGAACTCGCCGCCTGATAGGCCGCGAGCGAGCGGCCCGCGACCCAGCGTGGCGCCGACAGCTGTACGCCAATGTTGAAGAGGGTCCACGCCATCGTCCACATCGCCCCCGCCACGACCAGCGCGGCGCCGGTCAACACCGGCTCCCGGCTCACCGCCACTGCGGCCATTGCGCCGCCCATCGAAAGCGCGCACGCGCGGATCGCCGCCTCGCCGCTCATGCGCTTGCGGATCCGTGTGATGTTGAGGGCGCCGATGATCGCGCCCAGGCCAAAGACGCCGAGCAGCATGCCGTAGGTTTGCGCACCGGCGTGCAGGAGCTCGCGCACGACCAGGGGCATCAGCGCGATGATCGCGCCGCTGATAAGGCCGGTCACCATGGCGCGCGCCAGAACGATCTTGATCGATGGCGAATTGGAGATGTATCGGACGCCGGATACGATGGCGCGGCTCAGCCTTTCAGGCGGCAGGCGCGAGGGTTCGGCGATGCGCTTCCACAGGAACAGCGCGACCATCAGCGGCAGGTAGAGCAGCGCATTGAGCGCGAATGCGGCCACCGTGCCGACAGTCGCCACAACGATGCCGCCAAGAGCCGGGCCCACGCTCCGGGCGATGTTGTAGCTGATGCCGTTCAGCGCGACCGCTGCCGGCAGCGTCTCGCTCGGAACCTGCTCGCTGACGGAGGACTGCCAGGCCGGGCCGAACAGCGCCATGCCGGTGCCGACGACGAAACAGAGCGCCAGGAGCAGGTTCGGTTGCAACAGGCCGAGCCAGGTCAAGACCGTGAGCGCGGTGGCGCCCGTGAGCGCGATCGACAGCGACACCATGGCGACGATGCGGCGATCATACATATCGGCGATGGCGCCGGCCGGCATCGAGATCAGCATCACCGGCAGCATCAGGGCGGTCTGCACCAGCGCGACCTTGTCGGCCGAGGACGCCATCTGGGTCATCGCCCAGGCGGCGCCGACGCCCTGGATCAAAATGCCGAGATTGGAGAGCAGGCTCGCAAGCCAGATGCGGCGGAAGATGGGGTGACGCAGCGGCGCGGTGATGCCGTCGGCGGAAAGGGGCGGGCGGTTGAGCGATTCGGTCATATCCGGGTCTTGATTCCCTTGATCACCTGTGATGCCTGCTGCGGTCGTGCCCTGTCCAGAGCTTGACAGGCTCTTGACGGTCGGGCAGGTCAGCCAATTGTTGAAAAACCAAATTGTTGAAAATATGGGAGATCGCAAGATGGGCGTGTCGCGGCGGACTGTCCTGAAGGGCGCGGGAGCGCTGTCGTTGCTGGCCGGCCATTTTCCCGCTCCGGCGTTGGCGCAAGCCGCGGCGGGCGGCTCGCCCTCACGCGAGATTCCGCCGATCCTGTTCGTGCACGGCAATGGCGACCAGGCCGCGCTGTGGATCACCACGCTGTGGCGCATGGAATCCAACGGCGTCGCGCAGGATCGGATGTTCGCGATCAACTTCACCGATCCGCTCGCGCGCGCTGACGACAGCATCGCGCAACCGAACCACTCCTCGACGGAGGACCAGCGCCGCGAGCTTGGCGCCGCCATTGCTGCACTGAAGCAGCGCACCGGCGCGGCGCGGGTGGCGCTGGTCGGCAATTCCCGCGGCGGCAATCCGATCCGCAGCTATATCAAGAACGGCGGCGGCGGCGATGTCAGCCATGCCGTGCTCTGCGGTGTTCCCAATCACGGCGTCTATGCCTGGGACCAAAATCTCGGCAACGAGTTCAACGGCAAGGGCCCGTTCCTGCGCGGGCTGAACGACGGCGACAGCGAGGTGACGCCGGGCACGGCGTTCCTCACGCTGCGCAGCGACGGCCAGGACAAATATGCGCAAGCCGATGGCCGCTTCATCGGCAAGCCGGGAGTGCCGACCAACATCACTGCCGAAGGTCCAGCGTTGAAAGGCGCGACCAATCTCGTGCTCGGTCCGGTCGACCACCGCGAGACCGCCTATTCGCCGCGCGCCTTCCGCGAGATCTTCAAATTCATCGTCGGCCGCGAGCCGGACCGGCTCGCCATCAGCCCCCAAGCGCGGGTGACATTGAGCGGGCTTGTCACGGGAACGCCCGGCGGCGTGCCGACCAACCGCCCGGTTGCCGGCGCTACCGTCGAAGTCTTTCGCCTTGAACCCGACACGAGCGAGCGGGTAGGTGCCGCAGTTCACACCTCGCAGACCGCGGCTGACGGGCGCTGGGGTCCGGCACAGGTCGATCCGGCCTGGCCGCTCGAAATCGTGCTGACCTCGCCCGGTTCGGTCACCACGCATTATTATCGCTCGCCGTTTCCGCGCTCCTCCGACATCGTGCATCTGCGCGCAGCGCATCCGCTCGCTCCGGCTGACGCGAGCGCAGGCGCCGTCGTTCAAATGTCACGCCCGCGCGGCTATTTCGGGTTGCCGCGGGACGTGGTGCTGCTCGACGGCAAGGAGCCGACCGATGTGAAGGCGGGCGTTCCGACCAATTCCGTGACGACGCTGCGGCTGCCAACTACTACCATTGGCCGTAACATCGTGGGTCTTTTCAACGAAGAACGGATCGTGGCGCGGGCCTGGCCCGTCTCCGAGAACAGGATTGCAGTCGCCGAATTGACTTACTAGCTAGGTACATGCGCCTGGATCCGTGAAACGAGGCCTCAATTGAGCGTCGCCGAAGCCCACGATCTGCGACCGGCGCGCAAGCCGCTGGTGCCGCCCCATCCGCCGCGGGCGCCGGAGAACATGAGCGCGCTCGCGCGGATGCGGGCGATGCGCCTCAACGCGATCGGCACCTGGGGCCAGAAGGCGTATGAAGAGGATGTCATCAAGGGCCGCTTCTTCGGCCGCTCCAGCTTCATCCTGAATAGGACGGATGCGATCCGGCATGTGCTGGTCGACAATTATGAGAACTATACGCGCACGCCCGCCGGCTTCCGCGTGCTGCGGCCGATGCTCGGCCAGGGCCTTCTGATCGCCGAGGGCCGCGCCTGGAAACACCAGCGCCGCACGCTGGCGCCGGCCTTCACTCCGCGCGCGGTGTCGATGCTGGTCCCGCATATGCGCGCGGTGACGGACGAAACCATCGCCGCGCTGAAGGGCAAGACCGGCCAGTCCGTCGATCTGCGCGAGGTCATGCAGCGCATGACGCTCGAGATCGCCGGCCGCACCATGTTCTCGCTGGGCATGGCGCATCACGGCGCGACCTTGCGCGATTTCGTGATGGAATATGGCGAAAGGCTGGCGCGGCCGCATCTGCTCGACCTCGCGCTGCCGCTGTGGTGGCCGACGCTGCGGGATTTCCGCCGCGCGCATTTCCGCAAGCGCTGGACCGCCTTTGTGGCGATGCTGATGGCCGAGCGCCGCGCCGCCGGCAAGAATGCCGGCGCGCCGCCGCAAGACCTGTTCCAGCTGATGGAAGCGGCGCGCGATCCCGAGACCGGAAAGGCATTTTCCGACGAGCAACTCGGCGACGAGGTCGCGACCATGATCCTCGCCGGCCACGAGACGACGGCGACCGCGCTGTTCTGGGCGCTCTATCTGCTCGCGCTCGAACCCGAAACGCAGGATGCGATCGCGGCCGAAGTGCAGGCCCAGCCGGCTGGCGCGCCGCTCGAGATCGAGCGGCTGAAATTCACCCGCGCGGTGCTCGAGGAGACCGTGCGGCTCTATCCGCCGGCCTTTCTGGTCGCGCGCGCGGCCTACGGTGCCGACACGGTGGCGGGGCTATCGGTCAAGCCGCACGACGTGATCCTGATCGCGCCCTGGCTGTTGCACCGGCATGAAAAACTATGGCGCGATCCCGATGCCTTTGTCCCGCAGCGTTTCATGGCGCCGAGCCCGCCGCCGGACCGCTTCGCCTATCTGCCGTTCGGCGCGGGGCCGCGCGTCTGCATCGGGTCGCATTTCGCGCTGGTGGAGGCGACGCTGGCGCTGGCCAGGCTCACAAGCGAATTCCGTATCGAACTGAAGGACACGGCGCCGGTGATCCCGGTCGGCGTGGTGACCACGCAGCCCGATCACGCACCGGCGTTTGTCATCGAACGGCGCTAAGACGACCAGAGCCGGGTTCCGGAAGATTGTGTGCCAAAAGAAGGCCGCCGGCTTGCCGGCGGTCACCTGCGATACCATCTGGTGATTCATCATGAGCGACATCGAAGCCCAGATTTCGGTTCTGAAGCAGACCGCCGACCCGGCCGTCGCCGATGCGATCGCAAGGTTGATCGCCAAGGGGGACGATCCCGAGCTCAATCGCATCAATGCGCTGGATTTCTCGAGCCACAACGCGCTCGACGAAGAGAAGGTGATCTCGGGCTTTCTGCATGCCTCGCGGCTCGGACTGTTCGATCTGAGCTGGAACGTGCTGTGTCCCGGCTGCGGCGGCGTGCTCGGCGCGCACGACACGCTGAAGGCGCTGCGCCCCGACGATTATCACTGCGGATTATGTGCATGCGGCTACGAGCCGTCGGTCGATGAGCAGGTCGAGGTGGCGTTCACCGTCAGTCCGAAGGTCCGGCGGATTGCCGCGCACGATCCGAGCACGCTTTCCTACTGGGAATATTACAGGCAGGTGTTCTGGAGCTCCGGGATCGATCTCAGCAAGCTCAATTTTTCCGTGCTGGCCGACGAGGTCGCGCTCGAAACGCTGGAATTGCCGGCGGGCGAGAAGGCCGTGATGTCGTTGCAGCTGCCGCCGCAATTCATCATCGTGTTCGAGCCGGTGACGCACTCCGCCGAGTTCATCGACGTGCAGGGCGAGCCCACCAGGGAGCGCCAGCAGCTTTCGCTGGTCTTCAACAAGGAGCATCCGCCGACCGGATCCATCATCCTGCGCCCCGGACCGTTGCGGCTGTCGCTCGACAACCAGGCCGGTCAGCGCGTGCTCCCGGGTGTTTTCGTCGCCGGCGACAAGCTGCATGAGCTGCTCGGCAACCGCCGGCCCTTCCTCACTGCCAAGCGCATGCTGTCGAACCAGACCTTCCGCGACGTCTTCAAGGCCGACAACCTCCATGTCGATCAGCGGCTGAAGATCACCTCACTGACCTTCCTGTTTACCGATCTCAAGGGCTCGACTGCGCTTTACGAGCGGGTCGGCGATCTTGCGGCCTTCGACCTCGTGCGCGCGCATTTCCGCGCGCTGCTTGAGATCATCGCGTCCGAGAAAGGCGCCGTGGTCAAGACCATCGGCGACGCGGTAATGGCGACATTTATCCGTCCCGAAAACGCGTTGATGGCGGGCCTGAAAATGCGCGCGGCGATGGATGAGCTCAACAAGGAGCGCGGCAACAAGGATCTTATCGTCAAGATCGGCATCCATGAGGGACCGTGCCTTGCGGTCATGCTCAACGAGCGGCAGGACTATTTCGGCCAGACCGTCAACATCGCCGCGCGGGTGCAGAGCCTTTCCACGCAGCAGGAGATACACATCACGGCACCCGTGATCGAATCGCCGGAGGTTGCCACCATCCTGGAGAAGGAAGCAATCAAGCCGATCCAGAAGCACGCGGCGCTGCGCGGCATCGCCGACAAGATGGTGGTGTACGAGATACCATAGGACGCTGTCATTCCGGGGCGATGCGTAGCATCGAACTATGGTGCGCAATTGCGCACCTGAGAATCTCGAGATTCCGGGTCTGGTCCTTCGGACCGTCCCGGAATGACGTTGCGCGACAGATTGCCGAAACGTAATGCACGCGCCGGTCTTCGCGGATTGCGCCTCCGTTCCTTCCGCGCCATATCAGTTCCGGCAAACCTTATTCGACAGGGATATCGATGCTCGACGGATTGCGACAATTCATTGCCGACGTGGTTTCCCCGCACGCGGGCACGCCGAGCTTTGATGATACCGGCTATCAGCTCGCGGCCACCGCGTTGCTGATCCATGTGATCTCGCTCGACGGCGAGCCCTCCGAGATCGAGAAGCGCAAGCTGCACGGCCTGATCGAAAGCCGCTTCGGGCTCGATCGCGGCGTCGCCGATCATCTGATCGCATCCGCCACCCTGGTCGAAGGCGAGGCGGTCGACCTTTATCACTTCACCAGCGTCATCATGCGCACGGTCGATGAGGCCGGCCGGCTTCGTATCGTCGAGATGATGTGGGAGCTGGTCTACGCCGACGGCAATGTCAGCGAATTCGAGGACAACGTGGTCTGGCGTGCCGCCGATCTGCTCGCCGTGTCGGCGCGCGATCGGCTCGAGCTCAAGCATCGGGTGGCAAGCCGGCGTTCGGCTGCGGCGGCGGGCGCTTGACGCCGAGAGCCTGCCTCGCGCTCCTCGCGCACACATGACGAAACTTTAATCTGCCTGAACCGGGCGGACGCAACGGATGTCGCGGAAACCGGCCACACCTTGCTCCGTTCTGCGTTCGCGGACGTCGCCATGCTCGGGGGACGGCTTGCGTCCCACCGTATGCCTATGCTCTCGTCGCGAATGTTTATTGCGCACTCCGTGGTTGATTTAGATCTGTTGACTTAAGAGATTCGAACTGTGACCGAGCGTGTGACGCTGATTACCGGTGCTTCCTCGGGCATCGGCTCCGAACTGGCGCGCGTCTTTGCGGCGAACGGTCATCGCCTGGCGCTGACGGCGCGCCGCGCCGATCGCCTGGAGGCGCTCGGGAGTGAAATCGCCGCCGCCTGCGGCAAGCCGCCAATCCTCATTCCCTGCGACCTCGCAGCCTCCGACTGCGGCGAGACGATCGATGCCGCGCTGCAGGCTGCCGGCGTCGAGATCGACTATGTCGTCAACAACGCGGGGTTCGGCCTGTTCGGCCACGCGGTCGAACTGGATCGCGCCTCACAGCTCGCCATCATCGATGTCAACATCCGCGCGTTGTGCGATCTCACGCTGCGCTTTGCCCCGAGCGTGATCAAACATCGCGGCGGCATTCTCAATGTCGGCTCGATCGCCGGCTTCCTGCCGGGGCCGGGCATGGCGATGTATTACGCCTCGAAGGCCTTCGTGGTGTCGTTCACCGAGGCGCTGCGGCAGGAATTGAAGCCACGCGGCGTGCGCGTGACTGTGCTCTGCCCGGGCCCGGTGCCGACCGAATTCCAGGTGCGGGCAGGTTTCCGGCCCGGCTTCGATTCGGCGATCCTGAACGTCTCGCCTGCCGATGTCGCGCGGCAAGCCTATCGCGGCTTGATGGCCAACAAGCGGGCTGTGCTGCCTGGCTTTGGAATCAAGGCCGTCCCGCTACTGCTGCGCTTTTTTCCGCGCAGCTTCATCCTGGCCGCGGTCGGCGGTTTCCAGCTCCGCAAGCGCTAGTGGACGATCCGGAAAAGCGTGTAGCCGCCCGCGCTGCCTTTGAGGGAAGTGTGCGCGCCCTCACACGATATTAACCTTTGCTTAGCTATCATTGCGGGCGATGAACAGGCATCCCCCATCGATCCCGCCGCGATCGGCCGCCGGAGCCGAGGCATCGCTGCGGCCGGTCCTGATCGTCTTGCACCAGGAAAGCTCGACACCGGGTCGCATCGGCAACGTGCTCCGTGCGCTCGGGCATCCGCTCGACATTCGCCGCCCGCGCTTCGGCGATTCCTTGCCGGGGACGCTGGATGAACATGCCGGTGCCGTCATTTTGGGCGGACCGATGAGCGCCAATGACGGCGACGATTATATCCGCCGCGAGATCGACTGGATCGAAGTCCCGCTCGCCGAGCAGCGGCCGTTTCTCGGCCTCTGCCTCGGCGCGCAGATGTTGGCCCGACAGCTCGGCGCCAGGGTCGCTCCGCATCCGCAAGGCCTGACCCAGATCGGCTACTACCCGATCCGCCCGACACGGGCCGGCCTCGCGCTCGGCCCGTGGCCCGAACAGGTCTATCACTGGCATCGCGAAGGTTTCGATCTGCCCCGCGGCGCCGATTTGCTCGCCGAGGGCGACGACTTTCCCATGCAGGCGTTCCGCTGGGACAATGCGTTCGGCCTACAGTTCCATCCCGACGCGACCTTCCGCACGATGTGCTGCTGGACCGCGCATGGCAACACCGATCTGCCCGGCGCCCAGCCGCGCGCAAAGCATTTTGAAGGTCGCGCAATCTACGATGTGGCCGAGCGCGCGTGGCTGAAGGCCTTCATCGATGGCTGGCTCTCACTCCAGCCGATGATGCTGGCGCAGGCCGCCGAGTAGGCGACGGCGTTTTCCGTGGCGCGGGAGAACTTCGTTTCAGCGATGTGCTAGAGTCTTCCCCAAGCTTGCACGAACAAGCAACGGGAGGACGCCAGTGCCCTATCAGCAGATTCTCTACGAGGTCGGCGAGAAGATCGCGACCGTCACGCTCAACCGTCCCGACCGCATGAACGCGTGGACGGCGGTCATGGAGCATGAGGTCCGCGAGGCCATGATAGCTGCGAGCCGCGACGACGATGTCCGCGTGATCGTGCTCACGGGCTCCGGCCGTGCCTTCTGCGCCGGCGCCGACATGGAGGCGCTGAAGACCATCGACCCCGATGCGATGCGGCGTGCCGGGAACATGCCGCCCTTCGACATGAATCGCCGGAGCGACTGGCAGACGCGCTATGCCTATTATCCGTCGATCGGAAAACCGGTGATCGCCATGCTGAACGGCGCGACCGCCGGCATCGGGCTCGTGCATGCACTCTATTGCGATCTGCGCTTTGCCGCGGACGGCGCGGTGTTCACCACGGCGTTTGCCCGGCGCGGGCTCATTGCCGAGCACGGCATCGCCTGGATGCTGCCGCGCATGGTCGGGCATGCCAACGCGCTCGACCTCCTGATGTCGGCGCGCCGCGTTTCGAGCGACGAGGCGCTCCGCATCGGGCTGGTCAACCGCGTCTGCCCCGCCGAGAAGCTGCGCGAGGAGACATTTGCCTATGCGCGGGATCTCGCAGACTTCGTTTCGCCGAGCGCGATTGCCGTGATCAAGCGCCAGCTCTATGACGTGCCGTTCCAGTCGCTGGCGGAAGCGACCGCCGACGCCAACCGCGAGATGATCGTGGCGCTGCGCGGCGCCGACTTCCGCGAAGGCGTGGCGAGCTTTGTGGAGAAGAGGGCGCCGAGGTTTACGGGGAGGTGAGGGGGCGACGCCGATTTCGCCCGCTAGCAGAGCCGCTTCTTTGCAAAGGCGCGGCCAGAGTGAGATTTCAAATATCTCTCAAATTCCAGCGCCCTGAGCTTATCCGGAAAGGCACAATACCAGACCAATTGCCATGGCTTGAACTTGGCGGTGTGCGCTGATCTTCCGGCGTTGTGATCCGCAAGGCGCTGTTTGGGGTCCTCGGTCGCGCCGGTGTATTCCTGATCGGGAAACTCAACGCTGCGGATAATGTAGACGTACCACATCAGCCACCACGCTTCGCCCGACTGTGGAAAATATGAGTTGAAAGCAATCTCCGCGGCCCGTCTTCGCCCTTTGGGCTTCGCCGGGCACCACGCTTCGCCCCACGGGCTCTTGCGTGGCTGCGCCACGCGTAGCCCGAAGGGCGAAGCGTGGTGGAGCCAGGCGGGATCGAACCGCCGACCTCATCATTGCGAACGATGCGCTCTCCCAGCTGAGCTATGGCCCCTCCGCGGCTGCCTCTCAAAAGAGGCGGCGGACAGTGAGCGCCATTTAAATGTGCGGCCTTGTCAAGTCAAGGAAAGCACATGTCGGGAACGGTCAAATTCGCGGTTTTTCCGCCCGGTTCGCCTCCCCCTTTCCCTTGTTTGGTCTCCGTGGAACCGGTATCTAGCACGTGCACCGTTCAAAGCGATCGAAGCCCTAAAGAGTCCCCCGCATGCGCGCCGTTCTCGACATTGTTCTGATCGTCCTCCAGCTCTACATCTGGCTCCTGATCGCAGCCGCCATCCTGTCCTGGCTGGTCGCCTTCAACGTCGTCAACAGCCGCAATCCGTTCGTATCGGCGGTGGCCGAGTTTCTCTATCGGATCACCGAGCCGCTGCTGGCGCCGATCCGCAATTTCCTCCCCAATCTCGGCGGGCTCGACATCTCGCCGATCATCCTGATCCTGATCATCATGTTCATCGAGCGGGTGATCACCTATTACATCTATCCCGTGGTTTTCTGATCCGGTGGATCCTTCTGTGGATGCCTGGCGCACCTCATCCGCGGGCGTCAGCGTCAGCCTGCGGGTGACGCCGCGCGGCGGCCGAGATGATATCGATGGAATCGAGCAGCTAGCGAACGGCCGCAGCGTGGTGAAGGTGCGGGTGCGCAGCCCGGCCGAAGGCGGCGAGGCCAATCGCGCGGTGACGGAACTGCTCGCCAAAGCGCTTGGCGTGCCCAAGGCAAGCATACGGATCCTGTCCGGCGCGACGTCGCGAAGAAAGCAGATCGCCATCGACGGCGATCCTGCAAAGCTGGGCGAAGCCCTGCGCGTCATCACAGCGGCGAAAATCAATACCAAGGGAATGAGATGACGGCGAGCATCATCAACGGAAAGGCCATCGCCGCAGAGCTACGCGCACGCGTTGCGAGCGAGGTCGCGCGGGTCAAGCGCGATCACAATCTCTTGCCGGGGCTCGCGGTGATCCTCGTCGGCAACGATCCCGCAAGCGAAGTCTATGTCCGCAGCAAGCACAGGCAGACGCAGGACGCCGGCATGGCTTCCTTCGAGCACAGGCTGCCGGCCGATGTCTCGCAAGACGACCTGCTGGCGCTGATCGGAAACCTCAACCGCGATCCCGCCGTGCACGGGATTCTGGTGCAACTTCCGCTGCCGAAATCGATCCAGACCGAGACCATCATCAACGCCATCGATCCCGCCAAGGACGTCGATGGCTTGCATCCGAACAATGCCGGCCGCCTCGCCGGCGGCTTTGCGGCGCTGTCACCCTGCACGCCGCTCGGCTGCATTATTCTCACCAGGAGCGTGCATGCCTCCCTCGAAGGCATGAATGCGATCGTGATCGGCCGCTCCAACCTGGTCGGCCGGCCGCTGTTGCAAATGCTTCTGAACGAGAACGCCACGGTGACGATCGCGCATTCGCGCTCGCGCGATTTGCCGAAGCTCACCGCGCAGGCTGATCTGGTCTATGCCGCGGTCGGCAAGCCTCAAATGGTGCGTGGCGACTGGATCAAGCCGGGTGCAACCGTGATCGATATCGGCATCAATCGCCTGCGTGCCGCCGAGGGCGGCAAGCCGCGGCTGGTTGGCGATGTCGCCTTCCAGGAAGCCGTGAAGGTCGCAGGCGCGATCACGCCCGTGCCCGGCGGCGTCGGGCAGATGACGGTGGCGTGCCTTCTGGTGAACACGCTGCGCGCGGCCTGCGCAATTGCGGGGCTGGCGAACCCGGCGGTGTGATGCTGTCATTCCGGGGCGCCCGCCTGCGCGAGCGCCCCGGAACGACGATGGACCTATTTCCTCTTCGCCCGCGCGATGCCGTCTTCGATCAGCTTGTGGGCGTCTTCGGCCGTGGCCCAGCGCAGCACCTTCACCCACTTGCCGCGCTCGAGATCCTTGTAGTGCTCGAAGAAATGCCGGATCTGGGCCAGCGTGATCTCGGGCAGGTCGCTGTAGCTCCTGATCCTGTCGTAGCGCTGGGTCAGTTTTGACGACGGCACCGCGATGATCTTCTCGTCGCCGCCGGCTTCGTCTTCCATCAGCAGCACGCCGACCGGACGCACGCTTATGACCGCGCCCGGCACGATGGCGCGGGTGTTGGCGATCAGGACGTCACAGGGATCGCCGTCATTGGACAGCGTGTGCGGGATGAAGCCGTAATTGCCGGGATAGCGCATGGCGGTATAGAGGAAGCGGTCGACCACCAGCGTGCCGGCTTCCTTGTCCATCTCGTATTTGATCGGCTCGCCGCCGACCGGCACTTCGATGATGACGTTGACCTCGCGCGGCGGATCGATCCCGATTCCGATGGCGTCGATGCGCATGGATGGCTCTCTTCCTGAGATACAGTCGCCTTGGCTTGCTATACTCGTCATACGCGGGCTTGACCCGCGTATCCATCTCCGGAAAAGCCTTTCTCAATGATGGATTGCCGGGCCTTCGCCGCGCCGGAGGGTTATCTGATGTCGGTGTCGTTTGCAGGGCTTCGGGGCCCCGCAGGCGGGTCAAGCCCGGCAATGACGAAGGTCAAAGGCGCGGAGCGAGGCAGCGCCTAGTTCGTCCAGGCGAAGGCGACCTTGTCGAGCGACTTCGGCCCGAAACGTTCCGAGGACCGTGCCACCATGCGGCCGCCGAGCGCGCGGTAGAATTCGGTGGCGGGATCGTTGTCGGAAAGCGCCCACACCACCATGCTCTTGAGCCCGCTCTGGGCGAGGTCGCGCTTGGCGGCGGCAAACAGACGGCGCCCGAAGCCCAGCCCCTGGAATTCCGGACGTAGATAGAGCTCGTAGATTTCGCCTTCGAAATGCAGGCTGCGGGCGCGATTGCGGCCGTAATTGGCGTAGCCCGCGATCTTGTCGCTGAACACCAGCACGCTGACGCGGCTGCCCTTGCGGATTGCCGAATCCCACCATTGCGGTCCGCGCCGGTTGATCAGCTTTTCCAGCTCGGCGCCGGGAATGATGCCCTGATAGGCCGCGCGCCAGGCTTCATCATGGGTCAGCGCTACCGCGGTTGCATCCGCGGGCTTGGCCGGCCGAACCTCGATTAGGGTAGTGCTCATCGTGGCTTATCAAAGCAAGTCAGCGCGCGGCCTTCAAGGTCTATCGTTAATTATCGGTTAACCTGTGGACTTTCTGCATCAGTTTTTTGACAAACTGTTTCGAAAAAGGACAAGCCGCCGCCTCAGGCAGCAATGCGTCGATGCGTGCATGGGAAAACTGGCCCGCGGCTGTGCCCCAGGGGCAAGCGCGCGACCGGTGAACGCAAAATTTGCTGGCGTTGATTCGCTATCGATTGTCGTTGCCGGGACGACCGGACGGATGTCTCATACCTCATGCGTTGGCTCAAAACCGCACTTGCGCTGCTGGCGCTGCTCGTTCTCGCAGGTCAAACGCCGGCTTACGGTCCGGCGGGCCCCCGGGGCGCGCCCGACCGCGCCCAGCAGTGGCTGGTGCCGACGCCCGTCGCTGACCGCGCCGCGCATGCCGTCCTGTACCGTCCCGCCGGCGGCGGCCCGTTTCGGCTGGCCGTTATCGCGCACGCGACGACCCAGAACGTGCTGCGCCGCGCGCAAATGCCACAGCCGGAATACCGGGCGCTGGCGGCGTTCCTGGTCGCGCACGGCTTTGCGGTGCTGGTGCCGGAGCGGCTCGGCCATGGCGCGACCGGCGGGCCCTATCTGGAAGACCAGGGCGACTGCGACGAGGCCGACTATGCCGCGTCCGGCCGCGCGACTGCCGGGCAAATCCGGCTGGCGCTGGATTTCCTGCGCCGGCAGCCCTTCATCCGCACCGATGCCGCAATTGTGATCGGCCATTCCGCCGGCGCGTGGGGCGCCCTGGCGCTGGCCGGCGAAGATCCGAAGACCATCTCGGCCATCATCGCCTTTGCGCCGGGCCGCGGCGGACACGCCAACGATATCGAGAACCAAATCTGCGCACCGCACACCCTGATCGCGGCGGCGCAAAGCTTTGGCCGAGGCGCGCGCGTGCCCGTCACCTGGCTGGTCGCGGCGAACGACACGTATTTCTCGCCCGCGTTTTCGAAGAAGCTCGTCGACGCCTTCCGCGCCGGCGGCGGCAAGGCCGAGTTTCACGCACTGCCGGCGTACGACAGCGAAGGACACTGGCTGCCGGAGACGGAAAGTGGGGTAAGACTTGCGGCGTTCGATCTCGATCGTGTGCTGAAAGGGCAGGCGCCTTTGGCAAAAAACCGATGACGCTCTATTTCGTGGTCAAATATCTGCACGTTCTCGGCGCCATCATCATCCTCGGCACCGGCATCGGCATCGCTTTCTTCATGCTGATGGCGCATATGAGCCGCGACGCAGCCTTCATTGCGCGAACAGCCGCCGTTGTCGTCATCGCCGACATGCTGTTCACACTGTCGGCCGTCATCGCGCAGCCGATCACCGGCGGCATCCTGATGTCGCTCTCCTCGACGAACTTTGCCGAAGCCTGGCTTGCCACCTCGCTCGCGCTGTACGCGGTCGCCGGCCTGTTCTGGGTGCCTGTGATCTTCATGCAGATCAGGATGCGCGATCTCGCCCGGCTCGCCGTCGAGAAGAGCCAACCGCTGCCGCCCCGCTATTTTGCGCTGTTTCGCCGCTGGTTCCTCTTCGGCATTCCCGGCTTCGGTTCGGTTATGATCATCCTGTATTTGATGATCGCAAAGCCGCTTTGACCGGCCGAAAGTTGGCACTGGTTTTCGGATAAGATCATGGCCCAACAGAAACCTGCATGAGTGAACCATCCCGCAAGATATTGGTGCTTGGCGCCTCCGGCCTGATCGGCCGCTACGTCACCGACGACCTGCGCATCCGGGGCTTCGAGATCATTGGCGTCGCGCGCAATTTTGCCGCGTCCCAGCGCCTGAGCGCGCTCGATCTGGAAATGCCCGTTCTGTCGATGGCGTCAGCGGGACTGGTGCAGTTGCTGAGGGATCGCGCCATCGATGTCGTGGTCAATTGCCTCGGCGTGCTGCAGGACGGGCGTGGCAGTGACGGGCTTGGCAGCGACACCCGCGCGGTGCATCGCGATTTTGTCGAGCGGCTGTTGCAGGCGATCAGGGAGAGCGGGCGAACCATTCGCCTGATCCATATTTCGATTCCCGGGGTGGCCGAGGACGATCGCACCACATTTGCCACCACCAAGCGCGAGGCCGAGCGGCTGATCGCGGCTTCTGGCATCGCCTATGCAATCCTGCGTCCCGGCTTTGTGATTGCGCCCGCGGCCTACGGCGGCAGCGCCATGGTGCGTGCGCTTGCGGCATTGTCGCTGCAACTGCCGGCTGAGGTATCCGGCACACCGTTCCGGCCGGTCGCCGTGGAAGATATCGCTGCAACCGTTGCCTGGCTCGCGATGCGCGAGGCTGGCGATGTAGCCGCCGTAAGCTGGGACCTGATGCAGCCGCAACAGATTTCGCTGGATGGCGTGATCGGCCAATTCCGCCTTGCCTTCGGCATGGCGAAATGGCCGCGGATCGCGATGCCGGCGTTCCTGCTCGATCTCGGCGGGCGATGCGGCGATCTGGCCAACAGCCTCGGCTGGATGCCGCCAATGCGAAGCAATGCGGTTGCCGAATTGCGCCGCGGTGTCACCGGTGATCCCATGCCCTGGATGCAGGCGACCGGCATCATTCCCAAGACGATCGCGCAAGTGACAGGACAGCGTCGGGCGACGATTCAGGACAAATGGTTCGCACGGCTGTTCCTGATCAAGGCGCTTATCATCGCAAGCCTCGTGCTGTTCTGGGTCGCGTCGGGATTTATCGCGCTGCTGATTTCATTTCCGGCGACGAAAGCGATCCTGGCTTCCCATGGGTTTCCGCGCGCGATTGTGGCGCCGTTCGCGGCCCTCACGAGCATGATGGACATTGGCGTCGGGGTGCTGATCGCGTTCCGCCGCACCTCGGCGCTCGGCCTGATCGCCGGGATCGTGCTGTCGCTGAGCTACATGGTGGGGACGGCGATCCTGACGCCGGATCTCTGGATCGAGCCGCTCGGCGCGCTGGTCAAGACCGGGCCGGCGATCGTGCTGATGTTGGTGGCTCTCCTGATGTTGGACAATCGATGAGCGTCTGGCCCGACGACGACGACGTGATCCTGTTCGACGGCGTCTGCATCTTCTGCTCGCGCTGGGTCCGCTTCGTCGCTGCACGCGATACCGCGCAGCGCTTCCGCTTCACGCCGATCCAGTCCGCTTACGGCAGCCGTCTGGCGGAGGCCCTCGGCATCGATGCCGATGATCCCGACACCAACGCCGTCGTTCACGGCGGCGTGGCGTACTTCAAATCCGACGGCGCACTGACGGTGCTGTCGCTGCTGCCGGGCTGGAGCTGGGTACGCCTGCTGTTCGCCATCCCCCGCGTCATCCGCGACGGGGTCTACAACGTGGTCGCGAAAAACCGCTACCGGATTTTTGGGAAGTACGACACGTGCATGGTGCCGGATGCGGGGCTGAGGGCGCGGGTAATTGAATAGCTCCGTCGCTTTGCTCCTCGCAATGACGGCGTTACTTGCGAGGTGCCGTCAACAACACCTCCTTCGCCGCCCTCTCGCCCGAATCCCTTGCCCCATGCGCCGTCGTGAAGAAGTTCGGCGACGTCGCTTCACCCGCGAAGAACAATCTTCCATCAATCGGCGCGGCGAGGACGGCGCGCTTGCCGGATTGGCCGGGGAGCGCATGGGAATAGGAGCCGCGGGCAAAGGGGTCGTGGGCCCAGCGCGACTCTTTCAGCGGCTTCAGCATGCGGCGGATGTCGTTGCCGAGGAAGGAAGCGATCTCATCGATGCTGGCGGCGGCGATCGCGCCATCGCCTTCGTCTTCGAGTTGCCTCGCAAAGCGGCCGCCGAAAAAGCCTTCGACGCAGGGCTGGCCGAACGGGCGTAGATGATAGGTCCCCATCTCCGTGCGCATGGTGGCGCCACGAAGATTGCCTTCCTTCGGCAGCGCCTCGGGTTCGTCGAGCGCGAGCACGACCTTGTCGGCGAGGCCGAGCGGCAGGTTCGCCGCGGCATCGACCTTGTCCGGCAGCGCGGGGTGAAAGCGGATCGCCTCAACTGCGATCAGATTGGTGGGTACGGTGATGATCACCTTGTCGGCCGTCAACACGCCTTGCGAGGTCTCGACGCGCACCCGCTTGGCCGAATGATCGATCAGCGCGACCGCGCAATTGAATGCGACCGGCAGCGTAGCGCCATAGGCCGCCATCAGCGCGCCATAGCCCCGCCGCACCCGCCAATTGAGGTTGGTGTCTTCATAGGCATTGAAATCGAGGATCGAGACACGGTCGAGCTCGGCGCCGTTGATGTAGGTCGAGATCGCGTCGATCATCGGATTCCAGCGGTTGCCGGGCTCGAAGCAGGTCGAGGCCTCCGCATCGCGGCCCCTTCTTGCGGCTTGCTCGACGCGATCAAAAAAATCGTCCAGCGAGCGAATGAAATCGGCGCGCTCGTCTCGCGGAAAGGCGTTGCCCACCGCGCGGTCGCGCCAGGGCGGCAGATCCTTGTTGATCTCGAAATTCAATTCATCGGCGATCCTGACGAAGCTGTTCCTGTCGGCCGAATGCAGCCAGCCGCAGCCGACGTCGAAGATGACATCAGGCGCGGCCTGGATCGTGTAGGCGCGGCCACCGACGCGGTTGCGCGCTTCCAGCACGATGAAGGAGAGGCCGGACTTTTTCAGCGCGTGTGCTGCGCCAAGGCCGGCAGCGCCTGCGCCGATGATGGCTACTTCGACGGAGGAAGGGAACATGAGAGGCGAATAGCGAGTGGCGAATAGTGATCAGGAGCGTATAGCACACAGCTAGCGCAGAGCCGCCCCTATTCGCTACTCGCCATTCGCTATTCGCCCTATTGCCCCCTATCTACGCCACCGCTTCCCTGGCCTTCTCCGCCCGCTTGCGCTCGTGCGGGTCCAGGTGCTTCTTGCGCAGCCGGATCGATTTCGGCGTCACCTCGACGAGTTCGTCGTCCTCGATATAGGCGAGCGCCTTTTCGAGCGTCATCTTGATCGGCGGCGTCAGCCGCACCGCCTCGTCCTTGGCGGTGGTGCGGATGTTGGTGAGCTGCTTGCCCTTGAGCACGTTGATCTCGAGATCGTTGTCGCGGGTATGCTCGCCGACGATCATGCCGCGATAGACCTTCCAGCCGGGCTCGATCATCATCGGACCGCGGTCTTCGAGCTTGAACATGGCATAAGCGACCGCCTCGCCCTGGTCGTTGCTGATCAGGACGCCGTTGCGGCGGCCCTGGATCTCACCCTTGTAGGGCGCATAGCCGTGGAACAGGCGGTTGATGACCGCGGTGCCGCGGGTGTCGGTGAGCAATTCGCCCTGATAGCCGATCAGGCCGCGGGTCGGCGCGTAGAACACGAGCCGCAGCCGGTTGCCGCCGGAGGGGCGCATTTCGATCAATTCCGCTTTCCGCTCGCTCATCTTCTGCACGACGACGCCGGAATGCTCCTCGTCGACGTCGATCACGACTTCCTCGACCGGTTCCTGCCAGCCGCCGGCCGCCTCGTCCTTCTTCAACACGACGCGCGGCCGCGACACCGAGAGCTCGAAGCCCTCGCGGCGCATGGTCTCGATCAGGATCGCAAGCTGCAATTCGCCGCGGCCCGAAACTTCCATGGAGTCCTTGTCGGCGGCTTCACTGACGCGCAGCGCGACATTGCCTTCGGCTTCGCGCAACAGACGGTCGCGGATCATCCGGCTCGTCACCTTGTCGCCTTCGGTGCCGGCGAGCGGCGAGTTGTTGACGATGAACGACATCGACACGGTCGGCGGATCGATCGGCTGCGCCGGCAGCGGCGTCTCCACGGTGGGATCGCAGAAGGTGTCGGCGACGGTGCCCTTGGTGAGGCCCGCGATCGCGATGATGTCGCCGGCTTCGGCTTCCTCCAGTGGCGCGCGCTCGATGCCGCGGAAGGCGAGGATCTTGGTCAGCCGGCCCTGCTCGATCGGCTTGCCGTCGGCGGACAGCACCTTCACCTGCTGGTTCGGCTTGATCGAGCCGGAAGTGATGCGGCCGGTGATGATGCGGCCGAGATAGGGATTGGCTTCGAGGATGGTGCCGATCATGCGGAACGGGCCGTCCTGGACCTGCGGTGGCGCGACGTGGCGCAGGATCAGGTCGAACAGCGGCTGCATGCCTTTGTCCTTCGGACCCTCCGGGCTTTCGGCCATCCAGCCCTGCTTGGCCGAGCCGTAGAGGATCGGGAAATCGAGCTGCTCCTCGCTGGCGTCGAGCGCCGCGAACAGATCGAACACCTCGTTGATCACTTCGGTCGGCCGCGCATCGGGACGATCGACCTTGTTGATGACGACGATCGGCTTCAAGCCGACCTTGAGCGCCTTCGACACCACGAACTTGGTCTGCGGCAGCGGGCCCTCGGCGGCATCGACCAGCACCAGCGCGCCGTCCACCATGTTGAGGATGCGCTCGACCTCGCCCCCGAAATCGGCGTGGCCTGGAGTATCCACGATGTTGATCCGGGTGTCCTTCCACTGCACGGAGGCCGCTTTGGCGAGGATGGTGATGCCGCGCTCGCGCTCGAGGTCGTTGGAGTCCATCGCGCGCTCGGCAACCCTCTGGTTCTCGCGGAAGGTGCCGGACTGCTGCAGCAGGCGGTCGACCAGCGTGGTCTTGCCGTGGTCGACGTGGGCGATAATGGCGACGTTACGAAGGTTCATTGGCAGCTTCTTCTGGTGGTGCAAATCGTGAGCGCGATCTCGGCGGTCAGCCGGGGCCCAAGCCCCTGCGCCTCAAGCAATCCCGCTCAAAACTGAAATTCGATAAGGGGCGCGCCGCCCCAAAAAGGAAGCCCGGCCAAGGAGACCGGGCGAACCTTTGTGCGTTGCGGCGCAATATATTCAGAAAATGCTAAAAAACAATGGGTTGTTTGGCAGTTGGTTAGCTGAATTTGGCGGCGAATCCGCCCCTTTTTGCGAGCGTCGCAAAACCGTCATCGTGGCCGCCTGCGGCGGATCGCTCCAGATCATCCAGACACCAAGGACGACCAATACGAGCCGATCAGCTCGTTGATCTCCAATATGATGGCCCTTTTCGGAGTGACTAAGATGCGCTGCGTCGCGGCTCTTCGGTCGGATAAACCCCGCGCAAGACTTCCTCGAAATGGCTTTTCACGGATTCATTGCAAAGACATGCGCGTGCCTGCAGGGCCTCGCGGTCCCGGACCAGGATGACGCCGCGGCGAGTCTCGACGATTCCTTCTGCCTTGAAGGTCTGGATCACCCGGCTGGCATAGGAACGGCCGACGCCCAACAGCATCGCGAGCTGCTCATGCGTCAGCGGCACGGCATCGCTGCCGTCGGTGCGCTCCATCGCCGAGATGATCCATTTGGCGGTGCGCTGCTCGATCGAATGAATTGCATTGCAGGCGGTCGACTGAAACGTCTGCGCCAGCATGCAGTCGGCATAGCGCGCAAACACGTTGCGCAGGCTCGCAGACCTGGTCTTGGCGGCGTCAAGTTTGACGATCGGAAGCCGCACCAGGGGCCCACCGAACTTGACGACAATGCGTGTATAGGCCGGCAAATACCCCTGGCTGACAATGCCGCCCACGGCGCCTTCGCGGCCGACCAGAATGGTCTCGACATCGCGGCCGTCCTCGTTCGCAACCAGATAGGAGGCAAGACTTGGGCCGCAGGGGAAATACACGGTTTCGACTTTGGCGCCAGGGTTGTAGAGCAGGTCATCCGGGTGCGCCTGAATGGTCGTCAGATGCGGCTCAATCAGCGCAAAGTCTGCCCGATCGAGCCGGCGCAATAGGTTGTTATGCGGCCGGTCGTTGATCTCGGCGGCCGCCTCGCGTCGCGTCAGCATGGAACACCTCGTTCTCAACCAAGCGACGACGGGTCATCTGGTTCCCGATGTCTGTCCACAAGTGGACAGACGGGCCGGCATGGATCGTGCCAGCTTTCAGGCGGGAACCCGTTGATATGCCTTGGGGTGTCGGGCGGGGCGGTCCTATCCGAAAACCCATCCGCAAATTGGTGCGATCGAAATTGGTGTGATCATGCAATCCGCCTGTCGCGACGGACTGCCCAATGATGTCCTGATCGTCGAGGACGATCCGATCATCGCGCTCGACTTTGAGGATACTGTTCTCGGCTTCGGCGTGAAGACCGCGCGCTGCGCCGCCAGCGTTGCCCATGCGCTGGCCATGATCGAGGAACGCGTGCCCGACTTCGCGCTGCTCGATGTCGGCCTCATCAGGGAAAGCAGCTTTGAGGTCGCCGCCAGGCTCGCGACGCTGGGCGTGCCTTTTGCATTCGTCACCGGCTATGGCGGCAATCGGACCGAGGGCGACTATGCCGATCGGCCCCGATTGCCAAAACCATGCACAAGCGACGCACTGCTTGCTGTGCTGGTTCGCTTCGGATGCAAGCCGGGCTGATGGCCCCTTCAAACGCTTGAACCGCCCGGCCTACTCGATCACGCCGTCGGCGCTTGCAATCAACGTTGCTGGCACGGAAAGGCCCAACGCGCTTAAAGGGTGCCAGTGGCGCGGAACTGCGCACCGGCGCGTGCGAGATTTTGCGGCAGGCTGGCAAGCACCGCCCGGCGGTCGGAAACCGCACGATGGAATTGCTCGAGCGCGATGTTGAAGGCGGTGAGCGCGCCTTCCCCGATCGCGCCATGCTCGAAACAATGCAGCGTGTCGCGCAGGATGTCGTCGGCTTCCGACTGCATGCGGTCGAGCTCGTCAGGGGAATCGCACTTGCGCGCCAGTGCGATCATGTCGAGCAGCCTTTCGCGCAAAGTCGAGTTGTTGTGGCGATCGTCCTTCCTCAGATAGCCGGCAAACCAGGCGCCGACCGAACCCATCGCGGATGCCGCCATCAACCCCCACCAGATGAAATCGCTGTAGCGGTCGAGGAAAGTCTTTTCCTCGCCGTCGACAAAAGCGGCCGCGCCGGGATGTGCGGGGATCGCGGCGTCCTTGTCGGTGTCGGGGGTTTCGATCTTCGCGGCGAGCGGGAAGTCCGCCATCAATTGCTGACGGATCGCGAACAATTGCCGCGTGAACGCGGCAACCGTCACGTCGGACAAGCTTTTGCGCGCGACGATGTGATGCGCGAAGCTGATCGTCTTCACCTCGTCGTCCGGCCGCTCGGGCGAGCCGAACGTGCCGGCAGGTATTTCGGCCGCCTCGTAGGCGGGATGGTTCTGCGCGATCGCTTCAGAGGCGTCGATGGAGAGGAAGGTCGGGTTGCCGCGATCCCTGGCCGACGCCGCGATCGCCTCGGTCGTGATCCTGCTGTTGAGCGGACCCGCGGCGAGATAGGCGTCCGCCTTCTGGTCGCGGATCGCTTCCGCCGCCTCGTTGGCCGGAAACTGCACGATCTCCACCTTGGCCGGGTCGACGCCATACTGCTGCAGGATGACCTTGAGCAGGTTCACATTCGCCTGCGTCTTGCCGATCACGCCGACGCGGCGGCCGGTGAGCTGGCCGATTTTGGTGATCTTCTTCCCCGCTTTCCTGGCTCTGCCCTTTGCCGGCGGCACCCACAGCACCACGAAATTCTTGCGCAGCGTGGCGACCGCTTGCGCATTCTTCGGCACGTCGAGATCCCCGCGTATGATGGCGAGATCGACCTTGCCCTGCGCGAGGTCCTCCGCACTTGCCACCACGCCGTCGGTCTGCACCGGCTTTAACCGGACGTAGGAGCGATGCTCGGCGAAGGCCTGCGTCAGCCTCTGTACGACCTTGACATCGTCGCTGCCCGCCGGCCCGACGGCTACCCTGAGTGTCACCGGCCGCACGGCATAATAATAGGCGCCGGCAAGCACGCCGACGATCGCCAGCACGCCGGCCAGCGCAACCAGCAAGGTCCGGCGCGGCGAGGGTGGTGCCGGCCTACGGCGAACAAAGCCCTCAGTCATCGATCTCGCAAATAACCGTTTGACGCTCAGATTCATCTTGTGGGCCGCATTGGAACAATATTGTAGCAAATGTCTTGCCGGCCACAGGTTACATCTGCGTCAAGGTCAGCCGGTGCCGCGGGTGTCAGGGTAATATTCGGCTGCGGATCGAGGAGGTGAGGCATGGCACAGCGTCTGTCGGCGGAGGAACGGAAATCGGCGCTGTCGGGCCTGCCCGGCTGGGCCGAGGTTAACGGGCGCGAGGCAATCGCCAAAACCTTTGTTTTCAAGGACTTCAATGAGGCCTTCGGCTTCATGTCGCGCGCCGCCCTGGTGGCGGAGAAGCACGATCATCACCCGGAATGGCGCAACGTCTACAAGACGGTGGACGTGATGCTGGCGACCCATGATGCCGGCGGCGTCACGGCCAAGGATATCGATCTTGCCAAGTCGATGAACGCCATTGCCGCGGCGCTCGGGGTTGGCTGATCGCGGGTCGGCTGAACTGGCCTTGCGGGTCGTGCTCGCCATCACCAATTCGTGGTTGGGGCCAGCGCGGAGGCGAGCCGCGCGATGGCGGGCAATGTCGCTCGGGGGAAATCACCATGGCATCCCATTTCAGCGCGGGCTTCGAGGCGGCCGACCGGCTGGCCGAGGATCGCGAAAGCGTACGCAAGCGATTCTGGATCAAGCTGAAGCAGGTCGCGGCGAAGCTGCCGTTTACCGAGGATCTGCTGGCCGCCTATTACTGCGCATTCGACAAACAGACACCGCGCCACGTTCAGCTCGCGCTGCTCGGGGCGATCGCCTATTTCATCCTGCCGTTCGACTTCATTCCCGACATGCTGCCGGTCCTGGGCTACACCGACGATGCGGCGGTGCTCGCAACCGCGATCCGCATGGTCGCGACCCATATCACCGAAGACCATCGCGAGGCGGCGCGCGCCGCGCTGAAGCGGGGCATCAGGGAAGACTAGAGCGCGAGGCAGCGCGCCTGCCGCGCATCGAATACGGGCTCGCGCTTCATATCGGCGACCTCATGTATGGCAATATCGGCAGCGACACCCGGCTCGATTTCATGGTCGTTGGACCTGCGGTCAACCTCACCGCCCGCATCAAATCGATGTGCCGGCAACTCGGCCGGCAGCTGTTGCTGTCATCGGAATTCGTGAAGGCCGGCGGGACCTCCGTCAGATCGTTCGGCCGTCATGCGCTGAAAGGCGTCGGGGCCGATCAGGAAATCTTTGGACTGGTCAGCCCGGCGGTGTCAGTGCCGGGCTGACCGGGAGTGCGCGCGCCGCTTGTTACTTGCTGGCCCGGGGATTGACCACCTGGGCTCTGGCGTTTTCCCTGGCCGTCTGGTCGGCCTGCCAGGCCTGGAACTGCCTGAACAGCGCGTCGCGGTCGGCTTCCGAGTGTGTCCCCTTGGCGGCCTGCGGGTTCTTCTGCAGGAACTCGTCGAACTTGGCGCGCGCGACCGGCTGGACGTTGTGCTTGTCCAGCCATTGCTGGGCGTAGGGCAGGCGAGTCCACCCGGCGAGCGGCGCCGACAGTGACGTCTCCCTCCACTTCGGATGGAAGGGCGGTTTCTGGAAGGTCGGGAATTTCGTGAAGAACGCGTCCACGAATTGCGTGAGCTTGCGATAGCGGTCGGTGTTGGGCGCCCAGTTATAGGCCGCGAGCACCGCCGGCACCGCGATAGTGTCGACCTTCTCGCCTTCAGGGATCAGGTTCGGATAATCCTTTGAAGTCAGGGTCGCCGGCAGATAGTCGCCCTGCAGCGGCTTTTCATAGTCGACCCGCACGAGGTGGAAGCGCCCGTCATTGTTGAACGTGGAAACCGATTTGTACGGCTTGCCGCCGACCACGATCACCGCGTCGATCTGACCTGCCTTCAGCTTTTCCATCGCAATGCGCTGCTCGATGTAGACGAAGTTCGCCTTCAGCCCGATTCGTTCGGCGACCGTGAGCGCCGTGACGAAGGTGCCGCCATTGGGCAGGTCGACGCTGACCTTCTTGCCTTGGAGGTCCCTCAGGCTCTGGATCGATTTCGGCGCGATGATCGTCATCTCTTCGTTGTAGAGCTTGGTCACATAGGTGAACTGCTTCTTGATGTCCTTGGCAATGCCCTTGCGCTCGAGATAGTCGAGCGTGTCGGCGCGCACGATGCCGAGGTCGACGCCCTGCAGGAACAGGATGTCGGCGACGCTCTGCACCGAGCCGCGGCCGACGATGGGGAGCACGCGCAGCTTGTTGCCGTCATCGAGCACGGAGGCGAGGTCGGCGCCGATTTGCACATAGGTGCCGCCGATGGTCCCGGTGATGATCGTGACCGTGTTGGCGTTCAGCGCCTGCTTGGTCTGGGCCGAGCCGAACTGGAAGATCGCCCTGAGACTGTCGCTCACCTTCGTCGGATCATACTCGGTCTCGTCGGCGCGGGCCGCAAGGCCGCACGCCATCACGACGGCAACGAGTGCCAGTCCAAATAAACGTCGCATGTTGTCCCCTAAAAACCAGAGTGAAAAAATCAGTTCGCCAGTTGAGCGAGCCGGCGCTTGGCGTCGGCCGAGCCGAGCTGCGCGGCCTTCTGGTACCAGGCACGGGCTTTTGCGGGCTCGGGAACGATGTTGCGCACGTCAGAGGTGCCGAGCACATCGGGATCGTAGGTCTGCGCGAGGAGCAGCGTGGCGCTCAGGTCCTGCGCTTCGGCGGCACGCTCGAGCAACAATCGCGCGGAGGGGAGATCGCCGGTATCGAGAAAGCCCTTGGCGCGCTGCATCAACGTCGCAAGCTCGTCCGGGTCCATGCGCGGGACCGCGGGCGCGGCGGCAGGCGCGGGAGGAACGACCGCAACCGGCGACACGGCGGCCAGGAGCGGCGTGGCCGCTTGCGGCGGCGTGGGTGGCGTAGTTGCTTGCGGGGGTGCCGCGGTTGCGGGGGTCTGCAACGCGGCCTGATAGGCCGACGATATTTCCTCGCGCGACGGCAGCATCGCGACCTGCTGCTGCGGGATTGCATCGGCGCCGGCGGTCTGATCGGCGGGATTCGACGCGCGCGCGGGATCCTTCAACTGAACGTCGCTCCGCGTGAGCTGCTGCGCGGAGGCGTCGGCCTGCGCAGCGGCGGACGGAACAGGAAGCACGGTCGCGATCGACGCCTTGGCGCTGATCAGAACATCGCGCATCGCATCCGAGGAGAACCAGGCGCACACCACTGCGACCGCCGAGGCGGCCATGGTGGCCATCAGGATCTTTGTCGACATCGAAAACCGTCGCTGCGCGCGGAAGCGCGTCTCGTATTCAAATTCCGCCGGGTCCGGCTCGCCATCGGGATCGCTGAGGAAGAGCGGAACGGAATCGCCGGAGTGATAATCGTCTTGCGCGGAGCGTCCGAATGCATAAGGCCGGGGACGAAAGCTGGCGTCGGCGATGCCCTGTTCAAGACCGTCGAGGTCAGACTCGTAGGACCGATAACGGATCGGTTGTTCCACCATGGTGAAGTTCCCCACTCTGTGACGCAACATCGGGGAACCCAGGTTCCAACTTCTTATTGATCTTGTTGGCCAGGACGCCCCGCTACCAAGGCTGAATCTCCGTTGGAATCGGCCCAAAAAGCGGCCTCCACTGGCGCGATTTGGGGGATATTTTGATTTCATTGTGGCATAGCAGGGTAACGCACCGCCATTTCTTATGGTTAATTTTCACTTGCGTGTGGCGCTGCGGCTATGTCCCGAAACTGAGTTGTGCCTGCGAATGCGGGCTTTCTGCGTCTTTGGAGCGGACGAAGAGCCGCTGCACCCAGAGGTAGCAGCGACTTCGAATGCGTTAACCAATTCTTTACGGATGCAAAATCACCTTGCCCATCGCCTTGCGCCCGGCGAGCACTTTGAGCGCGTCGGCGGTCTGCGCGAGCGGGAAGGTGCGGTCGACATGGGAAGAGATTTTTCCCTCCGCCGTCCACTTCACGAGCTTCTCCAGATTGGCGCGGTTCTTCTCCGGGTTGAGCCGCGCCCAGTTGCCCCAGAACACGCCGCGGATGTCGCAGCCTTTCAGGAGCGCGAGGTTGAGCGGCATCTTCGGGATTTCGCCGGCGGCGAAACCGATCACCAGGAAGCGACCTTCCCAAGCGGTCGAGCGCAGCGCCGCTTCGGCGTAAGCGCCGCCGACCGGATCGAACACGATGTCGGTGCCCTTGCCGCCGGTGAGCTTGCGCAGGCCTTCCTTCAGATCTTCCGTGGCGTAGTTGAGCGTCAGCTCGGCGCCATGTTGCCTGGCGAATGCCAGCTTCTCGTCGGACGAAGCACAGGCGATCACCTTCAGCCCCATCAGCTTGCCGAGCTCGCAAGCCGCCAGTCCGGTGCCGCCGGCAGCGCCCAGCACCGCAAGCGTCTCGCCCGCCTTCAGGCTCGCGCGATCCTCCAGCGCATGCAGTGCGGTGCCGTAGATGATGATGATGCCGGCGGCGCGGTCGAAATCGAGATTGTCCGGGATCTTCACGATCGAGGCCGCCGGCAAGGCGATCTTCTCACGCGCGCCATTGTGTCCGCACGAGGCGACCACGCGATCGCCGACCTTGAGGCCGGTGACGCCGGCGCCGACACTCTCGATCACGCCCGCGATCTCCGCAGCCGGCGAGAACGGAAAGGGCGGCTTGATCTGGTACTTGCCCTGGATCATCAGAAGGTCGAAAAAATTCAGCGCCGCAGCCTTGATCGCGATGACGGCCTCGCCGGACCCCGCTACGGGGTCGGGGACGTCGGCCAGCACGAGATCGTCGGGTTGGCAATATTGCGAGCAGAGGACAGCTTTCATGGAAGCACCTGATTTTCAGACGGCCAACTTTCGGACGGGCAGGAGAAACTGAATACTCCATGCCGGATTCGAAGCGCGGCGACAATACGGCGCGGCGCGCTCGGAGGAATCAAACGATGTTTGAAAAAGACCTGTTAAAGCGAAAGCGGATCCTGGTGACCGGAGGTGGCTCGGGACTGGGAGCGGCGATGGGGCGCCGCTTCCTGGAACTTGGTGCCGAGCTCACTATCTGCGGGCGCAGGCTTGAGCTGTTGGAGGCGACCGCCGCCAACATGCGCGAGAAGCAGGGCGGCAAGGTCACGGCGTTGAGATGCGATATCCGCGATGGGGCAGCCGTGGATGCGATGATGGATGAGATGTGGCGCGAGGCGCCGCTCGACGTGCTCGTCAACAACGCGGCCGCAACCTTCATCGCGCAGACAGAGCACCTGTCGTTTCGCGCCGCGGATGCGATTCTCGCGCCGACGCTGCACGGCACGATGTATTGCACGCTCGCCGCCGGCAAGCGCTGGATAGAAGGCAGGCACAAGGGCGTGGTGCTCTCCATCCTCTCGACCTCGACGATCACGGGCCGCGCCTTCACCGTGCCGTCGGCGATGGCCAAGAGCGCAATTCTCGCGATGACAAGGAGCCTTGCCGTAGAATGGGGACCGAAGGGCGTCCGCACCGTTGCGATCGCACCGGGCGCGTTCCCGACGCCTGGCGCCACCGGCCAGCTACGACCCGAGGGCCGCGACCCGCGTTGGGTCTTGCGCAACCCGCTCGGCCGCCCCGGCGAGCATTCCGAGTTGGCCAATCTCGCAAGCTTCCTGATTTCGGACGCGGCCGGCTACATCAATGGCGAAATGGTCGTCCAGGATGGCGGCGCGCATTTGCGTTCATCCGGCGCGGAGGATCTCCTGCAATGGACCGAGGCGCAATGGGAGCAGCAGCGCGCTGCGCGTGCGAAGGCATGAGTCCGGACGACCTCTGCCTTCCCAAATCAGCGTTTCCCGGCTATGGCTCCCGCCAAGTTCCTATGCAAGCGACCTCCAATGTGGGGCCATCTTCCAGTCACAATGATAGGGGAACCAGTCCTCATCATGTTCTTTCGGCGACTGCTGACACCTCTCATCATGGCGGGTGCGCTCTCATGCGGGGCGGCGAGCTTTGCACAGGAGCCGGCTGCGCCGTCGAAACCGGCCAAAAGCACCGCTGCAAAGCCGGCCGCCACCAAGAGCAAGAAAGAGCCGGTCAAGCCGATGGCCGTGGTCGCGGGCGGCGCCGAGCCGATGCTGATCGGCCAGTTCGGGACGTGGGGCGCCTATGCGGCGACGCCGAACGGCAAGCGCGTCTGCTTTGCGCTCGCCAAGCCCACCGCTTCGAGAACCAATCCGCCGAACCGGCCGCGCGATCCCGCATATGCTTTCGTCTCGACACGTCCCGCCGAGAAAGTGGTCAACGAAGTCTCGATCATGATCGGCTATGCGCTGAAACCCGGCTCGGAATCAACCCTGGAAGTCGGCGGCGCCGCCTATGCGATGTACACCCAGGGCGACGGCATCTGGATCAAGAATGCGGCCGAGGAGGAGCAACTGGTGCAGGCCATGCGCCGCGCGCCGGACGCTATCGTCAAGGGCATCTCGGCTAAAGGCACGGAGACGACCGATACGTTCTCGATGAAGGGGCTGTCCCAGGCGCTGGATCGGATCGCACATGACTGCAGGCGCTAGAGTGCGCCGGGATTAGGTTGAATCGCCATCGCGCTCCAGATTCTTGTTTGCTCCTGATCTCCGCGCAAATACTCCGCGTTTGTCGCGAGGGAAAACCGCTGCACACTTTTCCGGATCATGCGCCAGGGCCGGCCGCTTTTTTACTCAAAACAGACCGATTTCACGACTTTCCAGGCTGGGCCGGAAAGCCTATCTGAGGGCCATGACCGACACCCTGACCGACCCGGCCGAGGCCTCCGCCCGCGGCGCTGCGCTGGTGGAGAAGACTCCCTTCGAAGCCTATGTGCCCCCGGCAAAGCCTTCGCTGATTGGACTGTCGCGCGCCGAGCTTACGGAGCGGCTGGGTGACATTGGCGTTGCGCCCGCCCAGCGCAAGATGCGCGTGCAGCAGCTCTGGCACTGGATCTATTTCCGCGGAGCCGGGAGCTTCGACGAGATGACGAGCATCTCCAAGGACATGCGCGCAAGGCTCGCCGAACACTTCACGGTCGACCGGCCCGGAGTCGTGGCCGAGCAGATCTCCAACGACGGCACCCGCAAATGGCTGCTGCGGCTGCCGAGCGGCCACAAGGTCGAAAGGCCGCACGAGGTCGAGTGCGTCTACATCCCCGAGACCGATCGCGGCACACTCTGCGTGTCTTCCCAGGTCGGCTGCACCCTGAATTGCACCTTCTGCCATACCGGCACCCAGCGGCTGGTGCGCAACCTGACCGCCGGCGAGATTGTCGGCCAGGTGATGGTGGCGCGCGACCGGCTCAATGATTGGGCCGACCGCGACAACGGCACGCGCCTCGTTACCAACGTCGTGATGATGGGCATGGGCGAGCCGCTCTACAATTTCGAGGCCGTGCGCGATGCGCTGCTCATCGTCTCGGACAATGAGGGCATCGGCATCTCCCGTCGCCGCATCACGCTGTCGACTTCGGGCGTGGTGCCGAACATCATCCGCACCGGGGAAGAGATCGGCGTGATGCTTGCGATCTCGCTGCACGCGGTACGCGACGAACTGCGCAACGAGCTGGTGCCGCTCAACCGCAAATATCCGATCCAACAATTACTGCAGGCCTGCCGCGATTACCCCGGCGCATCCAACGCGCGCCGCATCACCTTCGAATATGTGATGCTGAAGGACGTCAACGATTCGCTCGATGACGCCAGGCTCCTGGTGAAACTGCTCAAGGGTATTCCGGCCAAGATCAACCTCATTCCGTTCAATCCCTGGCCGGGCACGCGTTACCAATGCTCGGATTGGGACCAGATCGAGAAATTCTCCGAATACATCTTCAGTGCAGGCTATTCGTCGCCGGTGCGTACGCCGCGCGGCCGCGACATCCTCGCCGCCTGCGGGCAGTTGAAATCGGAGACCGAGAAGCTGTCGGCCCGCGAGCGGCAGGCGCTGCGCGCCATGGCGATGACGGACTGATCATGTCGCCATTTGGGATCGTCATGCCCGGCCCAATGCTGGAAAAGCGCGGCCATGACGGTCGAATGATCCGGCTTGCAATATGGCTCTGATTGTCCGCCTGTTCGTGATCGCGCTCGGCTTCCTCGCCGCCAGCCTCGTGGCGGGGATGATTGTAGTCATCGCGATCATGTTTCCGGAGTTCAGCGATCTCGGTACCGGCCCCGTCGATGAAGGCGTCTTCCAGATCCTGGTCGGCTTCGGCTTCATCTTCATCTCCGGCTTTGCCCTGTTGCCGGCCGCCATCATCGCGCTGATCACCGAAGCCTTCTCGATCCGCGGCGTGCTGACCTACGCCATCGGCGGCGCCGTGGTGGGAGCCGCCTGCTATCTCAGCCTCGTGCCGTTCGATACCGAAACCTGGCAGTTCAACGGCATCGTCCACCGCCACCTCGAAATCATGACGGGCGCGGGCATTGTCGCCGGCCTCGTCTACTGGACGATCGCAGGCCGCACCGCGGGGGCCTGGCGCGAACCGCCGCGCCGGCCGCAACCCCCGCCGCCGCTGCCCTCGCGATCGCGCCCGCCGCTGTGAGGCGCCCTTTCCATGCATGGCCCGTTCCGCTAAATCCCGCGCCATGAACAGGACTGGCCTTTTCATCGCGCTGTCGCTCGCGCTCGTCATCGGCGTCGTGTTCGGCCTCTATCCCGAGCTCGACCTGAAACTCGCAGCGCTGTTTTACGACCCGCAGACGCGAAGCTTTCCGCTGAAATCCGATCATTGGGCCGGCCTGGCGCGCGATGGCTCGATGTGGATCGCCTGGGCGTTGGCGGTGCCGGCGATCGCAGCACTCGTGGTCAAGCTCATCCGGCCGGACAAGCCGCTCCTGGTGTCCGGCCGCGCGATCATCTTCCTGTTGATGACGCTGCTGCTCTCTGCCGGGGTGCTTTCCAATTTCGCATTCAAGAGCCATTGGGGACGGCCGCGTCCGATCCTGGTCAGCCAGTTCGACAACGGCCAGTTTCCGGCGCTGGATTTCGTGCCGTGGTGGGATCCCCGCGGCGGCTGCGACTGGAACTGCTCGTTCTTCTCCGGCGAAGGCGCGACGGCATTCTGGACCTACGCTCCCGCTGCACTGACGCCGCCGGCCTGGCGGGGGCTGGCCTATGCCGCAGCGACGCTGTTCGGCGTCGTGACGAGCGTGCTTCGCATGGCCTTCGGCGGCCACTTCTTCACCGATGTCGCGGCCGCCGCCATCATCACCTTCACGGTGATCTGGCTCGCCCATGGCTTGATCTATCGCTGGCAACGCACCCGCCTGTCGGACGAGCGGATCGACGCCGCGCTGACCCGTCTTGCCTGGCCGGGCTACCGGCTCCGCCGGCGCTGGCTGGGACGGGACATCGGCCCGGCGCCGTCGGCGTGAGCGGCTTCGCCGTTCAAGGTACGATTAAACGCGTGCCCACAGCTGCGAAATTTGATAATCGCGCCATCAAAATCAGCCATTTCGACCGATTGGACGATTGATGAGTACGATCTTGAAGAGCCTGCCCAAGGGGGAAAAAGTCGGTATCGCCTTCTCGGGCGGCCTCGACACCAGCGCGGCGCTATTATGGATGAAGAAAAAGGGCGCCCGCGTCTTTGCCTACACCGCGAACCTCGGGCAACCCGACGAGGCCGATTACAACGAGATTCCGCGCAAAGCGCGCGACTTCGGCGCCGAACAGGCCCGGCTCGTGGATTGCCGCACGCAATTGGTCCACGAAGGCATCGCCGCGATCCAGTCCGGCGCCTTCCACGTCTCGACCGGCGGCGCGACCTACTTCAACACCACGCCGCTCGGTCGCGCGGTGACCGGCACGATGCTGGTGTCGGCCATGAAGGAGGACGGCGTCAATGTCTGGGGCGACGGGTCGACCTACAAGGGCAACGACATCGAGCGGTTCTATCGCTACGGCCTTTTGACCAACCCGAGCTTGCGGATCTACAAGCCCTGGCTCGACCAGCAGTTCATCGACGAGCTGGGTGGCCGCGCGGAAATGTCGGCATTCATGACCGCCAACGGCTTCGCCTACAAGATGAGCGCCGAAAAGGCGTATTCGACCGACAGCAACATTCTCGGCGCGACCCACGAAGCCAAGGATCTCGAGCGCCTGGACTGCGGCATCACAATCGTCAATCCCATCATGGGCGTGCCATTCTGGCGCGGCGACTGTGACGTCAAGGCCGAGAAGGTTGTCGTGCGGTTCGAGGAGGGCCAACCCGTCGCGCTGAACGGCGCGAGCTTCGCCGATCCGGTGGCGCTGTTGCTCGAGGCCAACGCCATCGGCGGGCGACATGGTCTTGGCATGAGCGACCAGATCGAGAACCGGATCATCGAGGCCAAGAGCCGCGGCATCTATGAAGCGCCCGGCATGGCGCTGCTGCACATCGCCTACGAGCGCCTGGTCACCGGCATCCACAACGAGGATACCATCGAGCAATACCGGATCAGCGGCATGCGCCTTGGCCGATTGCTTTACCAGGGCCGCTGGTTCGATTCTCAAGCCCTGATGCTGCGCGAAACCGCCCAGCGCTGGGTGGCTCGTGCGGTCACCGGCGAGGTGACACTCGAACTGCGCCGTGGCAACGACTATTCGATCCTGAACACCGAGAGCCCCAACCTGACCTATCAGCCGGAGCGGCTTTCCATGGAGAAGGTGGAAGATGCGGCGTTTACGCCGGCGGACCGCATCGGCCAGCTCACCATGCGCAATCTCGACATCGCCGATACCAGAGCCAAGCTCAATCTTTACGCAGACACAGGGTTGCTGTCGAAGGCGGAAGGCGCGCAGATCTTCCAACTCGATAGCGACAAGGGTTGAGCGGTGAAACTTGTGGGGTGGGTTCGCGAAGTCTAACCCACCCTTACGATTCTTAAGATTCGACAAAACTAAAATGGCCGGGATTTCTCCCGGCCATTGTTTTTCATGGTCCGCCTTGCCTTACTGCCGCGGCGCGACGCCGGGCGGGGGTGGCGGTAGCGACGCATTGCTGCCGTTGAGCAGCGGCGTGATGCGGCGGACGGTGACGCGCCGGTTGATGCGGCTCGGCCCGCTCGTCTGCTCCTTCAGATATTGCGAGCCATAACCCTGCGAGGTCAGATTCTCGGCGGGCACCCCGAACTGCTGGGTCAAGAGTTCAGCCGCAGCTTCCGCTCGCCGGTCGGACAGCGACAGATTGTCGGTGTCGTTGCCGGTCGCATCGGTGTGACCTTCGATCAGGAACACCTCGCGCGGGTTGCGCTGGATGGCGCGGTTGAGGCCATCGGCAATCACCTGCAGCTTTGCGGCCTGGTCCGGCGAAATCGTCCACGAGCCGAGATCGAAGTTGATGGTGTCGAGATCGATGCTCGGCATCAACATCCTCACGTTCGGACTGTAGCGGATTTCATCGAGCGAGTAGCGCCGATCGATCCGATCCACCGGCGGCGCCATCATGGTGTCGTAGATCAGCTCGGGCGGCGCGTCGGAGGCATCGACGATGTAGTGATCGTAGGGGATGCGCACGACCGGCGGCGGCAGATCGACGAAATAGCCGCCGACGGCCCGCGGATCCCGATAGGTGTTGTCGATGATGATGATCTCGCGGCCTTCGCGGTCACGGCGGATACGCCGGAGCAATCGGCCGTCCGGCGCGATGACGGTGATGATCTCCGAGCCATCGGGGCGGATCACGATCGTGCGGTTTTCGCCGTGGACCTCCTCGGTGCGGATGTCTCGCGCACCGTAGCGAAAGCGATCCATCTCGTCGTGACGGACGAATTCCTGGCCGCTCGGATCGCGGATGATGATGCGGCCGGGCTCCATGATGACGGTACGACCACCCTCCTGGACCTCGCGACGTTGAGCATGGAAATCCTCGATCCGCTGCGGCCCCTGGGGAGCTGCGTTCGGCGCGATCGGCTTAAGCGCGGCCGCGGCCGGCGGTGCAATCGCGGGCAGCGGTGCGGCGACAGCAGGCGCGCGGCGGAAGGCGGGTGCAACCGTCGGGGGCGCGTTCTGCGCGCGGCCGGGCGGAGGGGCGGAGCCGGGAGCGCCGGGCACGACGCTTGGCGCCGCTGCGTTCGGCGGCGGAGTTGCGCCCGGCCGGGCGGGTTGTGGCGCAGCCGGAGCGGGCGCAGGCTGATTAGGTTTCGCCGCCGGCGGCGCGCCTGGAGGCGGCGGGTTGCGCTGCGGCAGTGTGCCGGGATGCCCCTCGCGCTGCACGCCGCCAACTGGCGGTGTTTGCGGCGTTGCTGCCGGTGGCGGCGGAGTCGCAGGCTTGCCTGCAGGTGGCGGAGGCGGGGTGACCGGCTTGGCCACTGGCGGTGGAGGTGCGGTCGGCGGCGTGACATGCGACGGCGGAGGCACAGCCGGATGCTGCGGCGCGGCCGGACGCCCCTCGTGCTGCACGCCGCCAGCCGGCGGTGTTTGCGGCCTTGCTGCCGGTGGTGGCGGAGGCGGAGTAACCGGCTTGGCCACTGGCGGTGGAGGTGCAGTCGGCGGCGTGACATGCGGCGGCGGCGGCGCAGCCGGATGTGGCGGCGCGGCCGGACGCGGAACGGTGGGCGGCGGAGGCGGCGCAGCCGAGCGCGGCGGTGCAGGCGGCGCAGCCGGCCTGGGAGGAGGCGGAGGCTGCTTCGCGGCAGGGGGAGGCGCCTGCCTGGCGGGGGGAGCGCCCTTCGCGGGCGGCTGTGCGCCCTGGGCCGGATGCTTCGGCTTGCCGTTGGGACCGATTTCTTCCTTGGCCTGGGCTACGACTATCGGCGCGCTTTGCGCGTGCGACACGGAGCCTGCAAATTGCATCGCTGTCAGAGCGGTCGTGGCAAGCAGCACGAGGCGGAGTTTTGTCATGGTGATCTCGATCCCGGAAGGAAGGTTCTGAAGGCTGGCGATGAACCACCAAGCGTTAGGCCGGATTGTGGCGGCCTTCAAACGCTGATTCGCATATATTTCTCATGACATAGCGCCTGAATTCGCCAATGTTCATGACGCATTCAGGCGCTTCTCCTGGGCTGCGCATTCAAGCCTTTTTGCCGCCATCGGTTGCAGGGTTCGGCGTCGATGGCTGATCGGGTCGGCGGACGGGAAACTCATCCGGCGTGTTGCCGGGCAGCTCTTGCGGCTGCGGCGGCGCGCCGGGCTCGCGCATCGGAGGCGGGGCCTCTGGCTCGGGGGTGCCCGGCGGGTCTTCTCTCGGCGGTTCGGTCGGTGTGCCCGGGACCGGCGGAGGGATATCGGGCGGTTCGGTCGGCATCGATGGCATACCTCCGGCAGTGAAGCCCGATAACGACGCCGGTGAGCCGATGTTCCGTCGGGACCATCAGCCCTGCAGCAGGAATGTATTGCTGCGCGTCTTGCCGGCCTCGCGATAGCCACGCGAGGCCATGTCGGCGATGCAGTCCTGTTGCCATTCATTGCGGGAGAGGTGCTCGATCACGACCGCGCGCGGCCACAACGATGCTGGCGCTTCCCTGAAGAATGCGATCAGCACGCGATCCTCAAAACCTTCGATATCGATCTTCAGCGCATCGACGTTGGCAACGCCGGCCTCATCGAGGATGCGCCGCAACCGCAGCGCGGGCACTTTGATGGCCTTGGCCGTGGCGGAACCCCTGACGACGTGACTGGCGCCGAGATTGTCGCCGTCGGTCTCGATCAGGAGCTCGCCGTCGATGGGGCTTGCGGCTGCAGCGACAAGCCTGGTCTGCGTGGAGCCGGATGCGTTGTCGTTGAACGTGAGCCGCGCAAATGTGATGGGATGGGGCTCGATCGCGATCACCTTGCCCCTTGCTCCGACACGGTGCGCCAGCACGAGTGCGTAGGTGCCAACATTGGCGCCGACGTCGACGAACACGCCGCCTGCGGGCAGGTTGGCGCGCAGGAAGTCGAGCTCTTCGAGATTGTAATCGGGATTGAACAACGCGCCGCGCTCAGTGGCGCTGGCCTGATGATGGAAGCGGAACGATGCGCCCTGATAGGTCACATCGACGGGCCCCGCGCGCAAGAGGTTCACCAGCCGCGACAACATCGGGCGAAATGCACCCCGCCTCAGCCGCGATCGATGCGCGAGCGAAATGATCGCAGCCTGCGCTGCGTTCGGCGCCAACGCGCCAAATGGCGCGGGCGAGGGATCGTTGTCGGGAGTCAAACGGCCATCCTTGAAAAACGCGGGCAAAGCGGCGCATGCATAGCCGGTTTTCAGGGGCGGGCAAACGGGAGGGCCGATCGGTGAGGGCTGGAAAACGAGGAGGCCCGGGCGAGGAAAATGCGCGACCATGTCGCCGCCGGCGTGAATCTTACGCCAGCGCGAAGGCTCAGAACAGGCGCAGCGTGCGGTTGGCCGTCAAATCTGACGTTCGACCAGCTTCAGCTTCAGCTCGGCGATCGCTTCCGACGGGTTGAGCCCCTTCGGGCAGGCCTTGGCGCAGTTCATGATGGTGTGGCAGCGATAGAGCCGGAACGGGTCCTCGAGATTATCGAGCCGCTCGCCGGTGGCCTCGTCGCGGGAGTCCTTGACCCAGCGCGTCGCCTGCAACAGCGCGGCGGGGCCGAGGAAGCGCTCGCTGTTCCACCAATAGCTCGGGCAGGAGGTCGAGCAGCAGGCGCAGAGAATGCACTCATAGAGGCCGTCGAGCTTCGCGCGGTCCTCGTGGCTCTGCTTCCATTCCTTCTGCGGCGTCGGCGAGGTCGTCTTCAGCCAGGGCTCGATCGAAGCGTATTGCGCATAGAAGTTGGTGAGATCGGGCACCAGATCCTTCACGATGGGCTGATGCGGCAGCGGATTGATCTTCACCGCGCCGCCGGACGCAACGTCATGCATCGACTTGGTGCAGGCAAGCGTATTCTGGCCGTCGATATTCATGGCACAGGAGCCGCAGACGCCCTCACGGCAGGAGCGGCGGAACGTCAGCGTCGGATCGATGTGGTTCTTGATCCAGATCAGCCCGTCCAGCACCATCGGGCCGCAATCGTTGGTGTCGATATAATAGGTGTCGATGCTGGGGTTTTTGCCGTCGTCCGGATTCCAGCGATAGATCTTGAATTCGCGCATCTCGGTCGCGCCGAGAGGCTTCGGCCAGACCTTGCCGCCGGTGATCTTCGAATTTTTCGGAAGTGCGAATTCAGCCATCTGTTCTGCCTCTACCGTTCTCCTCGTCATTGCCGGGCTTGATCCGGCAATCCATCCTCTTCGTAAGGTGGACGGCGGGCATTTGCTTGAAGACGCGCTTCGCGCTTTTGCCCGCACATGACAAGGACTGTTTAGTACACGCGCGCCTTGGGCGGGATGTACTGCACGTCGTTGGTCATGGTGTAGTCGTGCACCGGGCGATAATCGATCGTGGTTTTGCCGCTCTCGTCGATCCACGCCAGCGTGTGCTTCATCCAGTTCTTGTCGTCGCGCTCGCCAAAATCTTCGCGCGCATGGGCGCCCCGGCTTTCGGTGCGGTTCGCCGCCGAATCCATGGTGACGACCGCCTGTACGATCAGGTTGGAGAATTCCAGCGTCTCGATCAGGTCGGAGTTCCAGACGAGCGAGCGGTCGGATACCGAGATATCGGACGCGCCGCTGTGCACCTTGTGGATCAGGTTCTGGCCTTCATGGAGCACCTCGCCGGTGCGGAATACCGCGCAATTGCTCTGCATCACGTGCTGCATGCTGTCGCGCAGTCTTGCCGTCGGCGTGCCGCCGGAGGCATGGCGGAAATAGTCGAGGCGGCCGAGCGCCATTTCGGCGGAGGTCTTCGGCAGCTCCGGCTGCTTGGCGTTGGCCGTGAGTTTTTCGGCCAGCCGCAGCGCCGCGGCGCGGCCGAACACCACAAGGTCGATCAGCGAGTTGGAGCCGAGCCGGTTGGCGCCGTGCACGGAGACGCAGGCCGCTTCGCCGATCGCCATCAGGCCGGGGACGACGCTATTGTCGTCGCCGTTGTTCTTGGTCAGCACCTCGGCGTGATAGTTGGTGGGGATGCCGCCCATATTGTAGTGCACGGTCGGCAGGATCGGGATCGGCTCGCGCGTCACGTCGACATTGGCGAAGATGCGGGCCGATTCGGAGATGCCCGGCAGCCGCTCGTGCAGCACCTTGGGATCGAGATGGTCGAGGTGCAGGAAGATGTG
>Ga0134128_10000663_pt1 | contig 46969 bp, 39 predicted proteins | sample KB31754_FD_96462 | JGI IMG/M metagenome (GOLD analysis project Ga0134128, IMG submission 96462) | Terrestrial soil microbial communities with excess Nitrogen fertilizer from Kellogg Biological Station, Michigan, USA - KB3-175-4 | ecosystem: Environmental > Terrestrial > Soil > Unclassified ...
CGCGACCAACTCGGCCCCTCGACGGAAGGAGTCGATCAGCCGGGTGACGGCCTCGGCCCCGATCAGCGGCTGGTCCACGAGCGCGACGACCACGGCGTCTCCGCTGTCCGCCCGGGCTCCGAGCGCCGCCAGACCGGCCCGCAGCGACGATCCCATTCCAGTAGCCCAGTCCGGATTCCACACGGTCTGGATACCCGGCAACTGGAGATCGACGGCGCCGGTGACCATGAACACCGGGTCAGTCCCGCCAGCCCGCAGCAACTCGACGCCCCGGGAGGCGAGAGTCGTGCCGCCAATCTCGACTAGCGCCTTAGGCCGACCCAGCCTGCGACCTTCACCGGCCGCCAGCAACAACCCAGCAACTCCCGTCGAGGCGTCACGTTCATCGACACGGCTAACGGAAGACTTCGCGTCAGGTAGACCCCCGAAGTCTTCCGCTTGCGAAAACTCTCCGCTCACTCGCGGGCGTCGGCGTCGGCGGGGGCGTCGTTCGCCAGCGGGTGGTGGATCCGCCCGTAGGTCACGGTGAGCGGCTGGCCAGAACCGCCCCACCGGAGCTGGATCAGCTCGGCCGCGATCGCGACCGCCGTCTCCTCCGGGGTCCGGGCCCCGAGATCGAGTCCGACCGGCGACCTGAGCCGGCCGAGTTCGTCATCGGACATCCCGACCTCGCGGAGCCGGTCCAGCCGGTCGTCGTGGGTGCGCCGGCTGCCCATCGCCCCGATGTAGGCGGCGGGCACCCGCAGCGCCACCTCGAGCACCGGCACGTCGAACTTCGGGTCGTGGGTAAGCACGCAGATCACGGTGCGCTCATCTGTGGTGATCCCGGCCAGGTAACGGTGCGGCCAGTCCGTCACGACCTCGTCAGCGTCGGGGAACCGGGCGCTGGTCGCGAAGACCGGCCTGGCGTCGCACACGGTCACCCGGTAGCCGAGGAACTTGCCGATCCTGGCCACGGCCGCGGCGAAGTCGATCGCGCCGAACACCAGCATCCTGGGCGGCGGGGCGAACGACTGGACGAACACGGACAGGTCGTCAAGCCGGCGCTCGCCGTCCGGGCCGTATTTGCGTACGCCGGTCAGGCCCTGCGCGAGCATGCCGCGGGCGTCGTCGTCAACCGCCTGGTCCAGCCGGTCGCCCGACCCGAGCGACTCAGTGCCGGGCGACTCATGTTCGGCGGGCCAGACGATCCGCCGCGCGCCAACCCGGCCAGGACCGGCGATCACCGTTGCTACCGCGACCGGCTGACGATCCCTGACCGCCTGGGCGATATCGCCGAATTGCGGGTAGCCTTCCCTGCTGATCCGCTCGACGAAGATGTCGATGATGCCGCCGCAGGTCAGACCGACGCTAAACGCCGATTCATCGCTGACGCCGTAACGCTGCAGCACTGCCTGCCCGGTGGCGGAAACCTCGCCGGACAGCTCGTACACCGCGCCTTCTACGCAGCCGCCGGAGACGCTGCCTACGACCTCACCGTCGGAGGAGACAGCCAGAGCGGCGCCCGGCTCTCTCGGCGCGCTGCTGAACGTCTGGACGACTGTAGCCAGCCCGAACGTCTCCCCGGCATCCCACCACTTGCCGATCTGGTCAAGGATGTCACGCACGATCGGTCACCTCAGGCCCCTCGAACTTCGCGATATGCCCCACAGTACGTGGCTGTCGGCCACTTCAGTGCAGCCGGATAACGGATGGGTTAATTCCCCGGGGGCCAACTCGAACCCCATCACCTAAGTTAGGTTAGCCTAAGCTAAGTCAAGGCGGAGCCAACCAGAACGCCGACCCGGTGGGACAGGACGAATGACTGCTTCGATCAGATCACGCACGCTCGCGGTACTCACTGCCACTGCCCTGATGTGTGCGCTCCTGACCGCCTGCGGCGGCTCCTCGGGTGGCTCGGACAACTCGATCACGCTCTTCAACGGTCAGCACGTGCAGACCACTAACGAACTGGTCGCCGCGTTCGAGAAGCAGACCGGAATCCACGTCAACGTCCGTAGCGACGACGAGAACGTGCTGGCCAACCAGATCGCGCTGCAGGGGCAGAACTCCCCCGCCGACGTGTTCTTTACCGAGAATTCGCCGCCCCTTGAATTCCTCTCGGAAAAGCACCTGCTCTCAGCCGTGCCAAGCTCGACGTTCGGCCAGGTCCCGAGCCAATACAGCTCGCCGCAGAAGGACTGGATGGCGGTGTCCGGGCGGGTCAGCGTGCTGGTCTTCAACCCGTCGCTGATCCCGGCCAGTCAGCTCCCGACCTCGGTGCTCGGTCTGGCCGACCCTAAGTACAAGGGCAAGCTCGCGCTGGCGCCGGGCGAGACCGACTTCCAGCCGATCGTGACGTCCGTACTGCACGCTTACGGGCAGGCCAGGACGCTGGCCTGGCTGAAGGCGATCAAGGCCAACGCGGCCGGACACCTGCTGTCAGACAACGAGACGCTCGTGTCCGATGTGAACCGCGGGCTGGTCGGCTTCGGCCTGATCAACCAGTACTACTGGTACCGGATGCGCTCGGAAATCGGCGTCAGCGCGGTCCATTCCCAGATCACTCACCTCGCACCGCGCGACCCCGGATACGTGATCGACGTATCTGGCGCCGCCGTGCTCAAGTCCAGTAAGCATCAGGCCGACGCCCAGCGCTTCCTGGCCTTCCTGGTCAGCAAGAAAGGTCAGGAGATCATCGCGCACTCGAGCAGCTATGAGTACCCGCTGCTGGCCGGGGTAAAGGCCTATTCGGCCGAGACTCCGTTCAGTCAGCTGCAGCCGAATTCGATCAACATCGATGAACTCGGTGACGGGGCTACTGCGATCAAGTTGCTGCAGCAGGCAGGCCTGCTGTGATCCACGCGTTTTGGAGTTACCGATGACAACGCCGGGTGCCGTCGCTCATGCGCACGAGCACATCGAGCCGCGCGAACAGGCTGGCGGTGTCGATCTGCCGCGGGCGTGGCGGCCGCGACGGCGACGGCGCCCGTACGCGCTGCTCATCAGTGCCACGCTCATCACGGCCGCGCTGCTCGTGCCGCTGGCGTTCTTGCTGATCGAGGCCCGAGGGGCCGGCGTCTCGACCATGGAACACCTGATCTTCCGCCCGCTCACCGGTGAACTGCTATGGAACACGGTCAGGCTGACCGTCGCGGTCACCGCCCTGTCCGCGGTCATCGGCACCGCCACCGCCTGGTGCACAGAACGCACCGACCTGCCCGGCCGGCGCTGGTGGGCGGTGCTCGTGGTGGTGCCGCTCGCGATTCCCGACTTCGTGGTGAGCTTCGGCTGGTACTCGCTGTGGGCCTGGATGCACGGGTTCAAGGGCGCTGTGATCGTGCTCACGCTCGCCGTCTACCCGCTGGTCTACCTGCCGGTCGCGGCCAGCCTGCGCGGCGCCGACCCTGGCCAGGAAGAAGTGGCCCGCAGCCTCGGCAACGGGCGGGTCCGCACGTTCATCAGGATCACGCTGGCCCAGGCTCGCGGTGCGATCCTGGGCGGCTGCCTGCTGGTCGCGCTGGTGCTGCTGGCCGAGTACGGCGCCTTCGAGATCCTCGGCTACCAGACGTTCACCACCGAGATCTTCACCGAGTTCAACTCCATGAGCGGGTTCGCGGCCGCCTGCGCCCTCTCGCTGGTGCTGGTAGCGCTCAGCTTGCTCGTTCTGGTCGGCGAAGGCATGCTGCGCGGCCGGGGCGGCGTGAGCCGATCGGGTCCGCTCGCCCAGCGCAAGGCGCCCCCGCACCAGCTCGGCCACGCGCGCTGGCCGGTGCTGGCCGGGTTCGCCGTCCTCGTGCTGGCCGCGCTCGGCGTGCCCGTCGGCGCCAGCATCTACTGGATGTTCAGCCGGAGCGCGCCGGCGATCACCGGCGGAGTCCCGCTGCTGACCGCCGCCGTGCACACGGCTGGTTACGGCGCGGTGGCCGCCGCGATCACGACCGTCGCGACGCTGCCGGTCGCGCTGCTGGCGGTGCGGCACACCGGGCGGGTCAGGCAGTTCCTGGAGCGGAGCAGCTACCTGGTGCTCGCGATGCCAGGCATCGTGATCGCGTTCGCGCTGACGTACTTCGTCGAGATCTACGCCCATGGGGTCGGCTACGGCACCTCGGCGTTGCTTGTCATCTGCTACTCGATCATGTTCTTCCCGCTGGCGCTGGTCGGGGTGAAGGCCTCGCTGACCCGGGCCCCGGTTAAGCTCGACGAAATGGCGAGATCGCTCGGGCTAGGCCAGATGTCCGTGCTGTGCCGGGTCACGCTCAGGCTTGCCGGCCCTGGCCTGATGGCGGCTTTCTGCCTGGTATTTTTGTCGGTTGTTACCGAACTAACGGCAACCTTGCTACTTATCCCCACCGGAGTGCAAACGCTCGCCACGCAATTCTGGGTTTACCAGACAAACCTCTCCTATGGCCAGGCGGCTCCGTTCGCGCTGGTCATGATCGCCGTGGCGGCCGTGCCGAGTTACCTGCTCGGCCGGTTCTTCGATCGGTCGGCGAGCAGGCGCGGATGAAGAAACTGGTAATTTCCGGGCTCTACAAGGCGTTCGGCTCGCAGTGCGTGCTCACCGACCTGGACCTAAACGTGCCGGCCGGTTCCCTGACCGCGATTCTCGGGCCATCGGGGAGCGGGAAGACCACGCTGCTGCGAATCCTGGCTGGCTTCGAGCAGGCCGACCGCGGCACGGTGCGGATCGGAGACGCGGTCGTCGACGGCGACGGCACGCACGTCGCGCCAGAACGGCGCCGGATCGGCTACGTGCCTCAGGAAGGCAGCCTGTTCCCGCACCTGAACGTGACCGCGAACGTCGGCTTCGGGCTGCCCGCCAAGCAGCGGTCCAGCCGCCACATCGCCAATCTGCTTGAGGCGGTCGGCCTCGCCGACCTGGGCAAACGGTATCCGCACGAGCTGTCCGGCGGTCAGCAGCAGCGGGTCGCACTGGCCCGGGCACTGGCCATCCGCCCGGACGTGGTGCTGCTCGACGAGCCGTTCGCCTCGCTGGACGCGCACCTGCGGGCCAGCATCAGGACCGACGTCCAGCAGATCTTCGCCGCCGCTGGGACGACGGCGGTGCTGGTCACCCACGACCAGGACGAGGCTCTCGCGATCGCCGACCGGGTGGCGGTGCTGCGCGACGGCCGGATCGCGCAGTATTCGGCGCCGGCCGAGCTGTACTCGCGGCCGGTGGATTCCGCGCTGGCCCGGTTCGTCGGAGACGCCAACCTGCTCGACGGCGTCCGCCGCGACGGACTCGTCGACACGGTGCTGGGCCAGCTGCCGGTCGAAGTAGCTCATGCGGACGGCAACGGCGACGCCGGCGACACCGGCGCCCAGTCGCACCTGGTCACGGTGCTGATCCGGCCCGAGCACATCGAGCTGGTGGCGACGGATCAGGTCGAGCCTGCGGACGGCAAGGTCGGCCGCGTGATCGAGTCCGAGTACTACGGTCACGACGCCGTGCTGCGAATCAAGCTCGAGCAAGCCGACAGCGAGCCGATCGTGGTGCGCACCGCCGGCGACCACCAACTCCCCGCCGGATCCCTGGTGCTGCTGCGGGCCAGGGGCCCCGTGCTCACCTGGCCCCGCTAGCCGATTCCGCGTAGCACCAGCGCAGTGTCCAGGGCGGCGATCACCGCCTCCCAGCCCTTGTCTTCCTTGCTCCCGGCTCCGCCGCTGCGCTCGATCGCCTGCTCGATCGTGTCGCAGGTGAGCACACCGTTGCCGACCGGCGTCCCGGTATCGAGCGCTACCCGGGTCAGGCCGTAGGTCACCGCGTCGCAAACGTAGTCAAAGTGCGGAGTGCCGCCCCTGATCACGGCGCCGAGGCAGGCCACCGCGTCATGATTGCGGGCCAGGGCCGCGGCGACGACGGGCAGTTCGACCGCCCCGGCGACGCGCACCAGCGACGGCGAGTCCACGCCGCACGCCTTCGCCGCCGCCAGAGCCCGGTTGACCAGGACATCGGTGATCTCCGCGTTCCACCGGGTGGCCACGATCGCCATGGTGAGGCCGGCGGCCGCTACCGCTTCGGCGTCCGGCCGGCCGGTCCCGCTCACCGGTCGCCTGCCGCTGCCGTGGGCTCACCGGGCACGGTCAGCTCGATCAGGTGCCCAAGCCGGTCCCGCTTGGCGACCAGGTAGCGCAGGTTGTGCGGGGTCGCGCTGACCGGCAGCGCGACCGTCCCGGTCACCTCAAGTCCGAAGTCGGCCAGCCCCTTGATCTTGTCCGGGTTGTTGGTGAGCAGCCGCAGCGAGCTGACCCCGAGATCGGCGAGCATCTGCCCGCCGGTCGAGTACTCGCGCGCGTCGACCGGGAAGCCAAGCTCGGTGTTGGCATCGACGGTGTCAGCCCCGGCGTCCTGCAGCTGATACGCGCGCAGCTTGCTGAGCAGGCCGATCCCCCGGCCCTCGTGTCCGCGCAGGTACAGCACGATGCCCGCGCCTTCGGCGGCGATCGCGGCCATCGCGGCGTTCAGCTGGGTGCCGCAGTCACACCGCTGCGAGCCGAGAACATCGCCGGTCAGGCACTCGGAGTGCATCCGCACCAGCACGTCCGGCTTGACCGAGCCATTACCGGTGCTGATATCGCCGAGCACCAGCGCCAGGTTCTCGGTGCCGTCCAGGTTGTTGAGGTAGCCGATCGCGCGCCACTGCCCGTACTCGTTCGGAACCGTCGTCTCGACCACCCGGGTGATCATTTGCTCGTTGTGCCGGCGGTACTCGATCAGCTGAGCGATCGAGATCAGCGGCAGGCCGTGTTCGTCGGCGAACTCGCGGAGCCCGGGCAGCCTGGTCATCGTCCCGTCGTCGTTGACGACCTCGGCGAGCACACCGGCGGGCGTCAGCCCGGCCAGCCGGGCCAGGTCGACCGCCGCCTCGGTGTGACCGGGCCGGCGCAGCACGCCGCCCGGCATGTACCGAAGCGGGAACACGTGCCCGGGCCGCACCAGCTCGTAAGGCTCGGTCGCCGAATCGACCAGCCGCCGCACCGTCCTGGTCCGGTCGGCGGCCGAGATCCCTGTGGTCACGCCATCGCGGGCGTCGACGCTGACGGTGAACGCGGTCCGCATCCGCTCCTTGTTCTGCGTGGTCATCAGCGGCAGCTGGAGCCGGTCGAGCTCCTCGCCGAGCATCGGCACGCAGATGACCCCGCTGGTGTGCCTGATCGTGAACGCGAGCAGCTCGGGCGTCGCCTTGCTGGCCGCGAAGATGATGTCGCCCTCGTTCTCCCGGTCCGCGTCGTCGACGACGATGACAGCGCGGCCGGCCGCGATGTCGGTGATCGCTCGATCCACCTCGTCGAGCCGGATGCCATCGACCACCCGCTGAGCTGGCGCGGTCATCGGGCATCGGTGGCCAGCAGCCGCTCCACGTACTTGGCGATCACGTCCACCTCGATGTTCACCACGTCGCCGACTCCGCTGCGGCCAAGCGTGGTCCGCGCCAGGGTTTCCGGAATCAGGCTGACCTCAAACCAGCTCTGGCCGAGCTCGGAGATCGTGAGGCTGACGCCGTCGACGGCTACAGAGCCCTTTTTCGCTATATAACGCATTAGCGCGGGCATGGTGGAGATTCGCAGGACGTGCCAGCGATCGCCCGGCCTGCTTTCGATTACCACGCCGGTGCCGTCGACATGGCCCTGGACGATGTGGCCGTCAAGCCGCCCGCCCGCGGCGACCGGCCGCTCAAGGTTGACCGGGCTGCCCGGGGTCAGGGCCCCCAGGCTGGTCCTGGCGAGCGTCTCCCCCATCACATCGGCGGTGAACTCGCTCTCGGCCAGACCCGTGACCGTCACGCACACGCCGTTTACCGCGATCGAACTACCCTGCGTGACGCCGGTCACGGCGAGCGTGCCGCGAACGGTGAGCTTGGCCGAATCGCCAAGCCGGTCAAGGCCGGTGACCTCGCCGAGTTCTTCCACGATTCCGGTGAACATCTGCGCCTCTCCTCGAAACCTGTTCTATCCGTCAGGCTCCGGGGGACGCGATGAGACGCCCTGACGCGGCCCGAGGCGCCGCCGAAGCGTGCACTCTCCCACCCGCCTTGCAGCGGCTGGCCGCGCGCGTGCTGCCTCCCATCCGGACTTTAACCGTCGGTACCGGAATTCCACCGGTTCAACCGGCCGATGGCCTCGGCCGGGTCGCGGACTATGACCGCCGGTTCGGAATTTCACCGACCCCGGAGCACGCATAACAGCTCTTACCAGTATGCCATGCCCGCTGCGCAGGGCGTGATGGGCGGCCGGCGTGATGGGCGGCGGGCGGACGGTGTGGCATTAACGTCCGCCCGCCACCGGTCTTGTGGTCACGTCTGGCGCGGCGCGCCCCGGCGTGACAGAACATCGACACCCGCGGCAGCGAGCAGAACCGCGGCGACCACGACGTCAATCCACTCGCTCGATACGCCCAGCAAGTAGAGGCCGTTGTAGATGCCGCCGATCACCAGGCCGCCCAGTACACCGTGGATCGTCTTGCCCCGGCCGCCGAACAGGCTGGTACCGCCGATGACGGCGGCGGCGATCGCGAGCAGCACGTAGCTGTTGGCGGACTTGATGATGTTGGTGGTAAGCGAGACCTGCCACGAGGCGAACAGCACGCCCGCGATCCCCGAGGTCAGGCCGGCGAGAACGAAGCCCCAGGTTCGGATGCCCGGGAGGCTGACTCCGGCTCGCCTGGCCGCCTCGGGGTTGCCGCCGATGGCGTACACATAGCGGCCGAAGCGCGTTCGCTGCAGCAGGACCGTCCAGGCGACGAGCACGACGAGGACGATCACGATGATGTAGGGAACCCCCTCGATCGTGCCGGAATGGGCCCGGTTGACGTTGCAGATGGCGACGATTGCGGTTCCCGCCACCGCCATGAGAACGATCTTCATCGCGGTGAGACTGCGCGGAGCGGTCTCCAGGCCGTTACGCCGCCGGCGAACGTCTTGCAACCACATACCGGTGCCAGCGGCTGCGACCAGCACGACCAGCAAAATCCAGCTGATCACCGGGCCGATCTGACCCCAGAAGATGTCGTACAGGACCACCTCATTGGTGAACCGGGAGTTGCCGATGCCGACGAGCGTCCCGCCGAGGACGATGATCCCGACTCCCTCCAGGATCAGCAGCCCGCCGAGCGTGACTATGAACGAGGGCATCCTGAGCCGGGCGACGAGCGTTCCCTGAATGGCGCCCCACGCGGAGCAGACGGCCAGACCCGCGATGATCGCCGCCCACCACGGCCAGTTCGCGCCGCTCGGCTGCACGAGCTCGGCGACCACGACGCTGCCGAGCACCATGACCAGGCCAACCGACAAGTCAACCTCGGCGAGGAGCAGCACGAAGATCTCAGCCATCGCCAGCACCATGTACACGGTGCTCTGCTCGAAGAGGTTGACCAGGTTCTGCGGCGACAGGAACTTCGAGTTCGTGATCTCGAAGCTGATGGCGACCACCACGATGGCCATGACCACGGGAAGTACGCCGCTGTTGCCGCTGCGAACCCGCTGCCACCAGGCCCTGATGTACTCGCCAAGCGACTGGGCGAGAAGCTCGGGCGGGACGTCGGCCTCGGCGACATCAGGAGCGGCGGTGAGGTCACCGGCCAGCTCGACGTCCGACAACGTCCTAGGAGCCTCGCCAGAGTCCGTCGTCACCGGGAAGTCAGACACGGGTCACGCTCCCAGCTCCGCGCCGCGATAGCACGTCAACCATCACCGCTCCGAGGAGCACGCTGCCCGGCACGATGTACGACAGCGGCGCGGCCAGCTCACCCAAGTTGAGCAGGGACACGCCGTAAGCTATGCCGCCGATGAGCAGGCCGCCAAGCACACCGTGGATTGCCTTGCCCCGGCCGCCGAAGAGGCTGACGCCTCCGATGACGGCCGCGGCCACCGCGTACAGGACGAGCTGGCCGGGGTCGGCCGTGTTGGTGCTGTACTCACCGAAGAAGAAGGAACCAAGCAAGATCCCGCCCAGGCCGGCGGTCGCGGAGGACAACGCGAAGGCCCAGGTGCGCATGGCAGCGAGGCTGACGCCGGCGCGGCGAGCCGCCTCCGGGTTGCCCCCGATGGCATAGAGGTAGCGACCAAATTTGGTCCGCTGGAGCACGAGGGTCCAGACGCCAAGTACCACCAGGACGATCGGGATTACCCAGGGAATGCCCTCGATCGCCACCAGGGCACTTCCGCGGTTGATCGAGCAAATCAGCACCACCGCGACCCCGACCAGTGCCACCAGCGCGATCCTGATGATAGTCAGGCTGACCGGCGGAGCCGCCAGGCCGCTGCGTCGCCTCGCGGCCGCGCGCAGCCAGAGCAGCGTGCCGGCGACGGCGACCACCACGGCCAGGCCCACCCAGCCGGCGACCGGGACGATCAGCCCCTGGACCATGTCATAGATGACGCGCTGGTTGGGATCGGTATTGCTGACGCTCACCGTGCCATCGGCTCCGCCGAGTATCACGATGAGAATTCCCGAGAACAGAAGGAACCCGCCCAAGGTCACGACGAAGGAAGGGATCTTGAGCCGGGCGGTCACCGTCCCCTGGAGAGCACCGATCACGCCGCAGACCACCAGCGCGGCGAGCACCGCCGCCCACCACGGCCAGCCCGGCCCGGGGTGCTGGACCAGCTTGAAGGCGACTACCCCGCCGATCATCGCGACCGCGCCGACCGAGAGGTCGATCTCGCCGAGTAGCAGGACCACCGTCTCGGCTACCGCCAGCACCATGTACACGGTGCTCAGGCCGAAGATGTAGACGAGGTTGCTCGGCCGCAGGAAGGCGTGCTCGGGAGTGATGATCTCGAACACGACGGCGACCAGCACCATGGCCAGGATGACGGGCAGGACACCGCTGTTGCCGCTGCGGACGCCGGTCCACGAGGCGCGCACGTACTGGCCGAGCGACTGGGCGGCGTACTCGGGCGGGACGCTGGCCGCCGCGGCCTCGGCGGTGGCAACGCCGGTCCCGGCCGTGCCGTCTGGCGTCGCGGTCGGGGTCTGGGCGGGATCCACGGTCACAGGCTCAGCCCTCGCCACTGGCGGAACCGGCGGGCTCGAACGGCCGCCCGCTGAAGCTGCCTGTCGTCATGTACTCGACCACGCTCTGCCGGTCGAAGTCGGACGCCGGCCCCTGGGCCACCATTCTGCCCAGGTACAGCACCGCGATCCGGTCGGCGATCTCGAAGACGTCGTTCAGGTTGTGGGAGATGACCATCACCGCCAGTCCGCGGTCCCTGAGCCGCTTGACCAGGTCGAGCACCGTCCGGGTCTGCACGACCCCGAGGGCAGCGGTGGGCTCGTCCAGCAGGACCAGCTTGGAGTTCCACATCACAGCCTTGGCCACCGCCACGGCCTGCCGCTGACCTCCGGAAAGCGAAGCCACTGGCTGCCGGATCGAACGGACCGTGGTCACGTGGAGCGTGCTGAGCGTCTCGGCCGCCTCCCCTTCCATCGAGTCCTCGTCGAGCAGGCCGCGGCGCAACCGCTCGCGGCCGAGGAACATGTTCTGGACGATGTCCAGGTTGTCGGCCAGCGCCAGATCCTGGTAGACGGTCTCGATCCCCAGCGCGGCGGCGTCCCTGGTGCTGCGGATGTGGACCGTTCGCCCCTCGAAGTAGACCTGACCGTGGTCCGGCTGGTGCACGCCGGCGATCGTGCGGGTGAGCACCGACTTCCCGGCGCCGTTATCACCGCACAGGCCGGTCACCTGGCCGGCGAACAGGTCCAGGTCCACCCCGTAGAGCGCCTGCACCGGCCCGAAGTGCTTGTCGATGCCCCTCAGCTTCAGCAGGGGTTCCGCGGCTGCCTCGCCGCGACTCGCGCCTTCCAGGGCGTCGTTTATGTCAGTCATGGTGAAGACTCGTCCGTGCCTTGCCTAGTTTGAGCTCCCGCCGCACTGGCATACCGCCACCGCAGAGCATATCCGTGCCCCTCCATTTCCCCGCTTTCAGCCAGTCCGGGCCGATTTAACCGCCTCGTCCTGCTGGGGCTGGCGGACCCTGCGCGCAGGGTCCGCCAGCCCCGTCGAGGCACCTCAGATCAGATGGTTACTGAATCCCGTTCTTGGTGCACAGGCTCGCGCCCGCGATCGCGCAGATGGCCGAGGCGGGGTCGAAACCGTCCTTGACTACCGTCGACTCCATGTTGGTCGCGGTCACCCACACCGGGGTCAGCAGCGACGCCGGCTCCTTGACGGTCGCGTCGGCCGGGTCGACAGTCGTCGAGTTCAGCAGAGCCGTCGGCGGCTTGTCCCCGGCGAGCAGGATGGTGGCCAGCGCCACGGAGTCCTGGGCCTCCAGGTACACGGCCTTGTAGACCGAACCGCACTGGTAGCCCTCGAGGATCCAGGCCATGCCCTGGGCGGTGGCGTCCTGTCCGGTGGTCGGAACCGTGAGGGGCTTGATTCCGTCACCCTTGAGGTCGGTGATCACCGCGTTGGCGAGCCCGTCGTTGGCCTCGATGGTGGCGTTGATCGTCTTGTGAGCGGTGAATTCCTGCTGGAAGATGGTGCCGCCCTTGGTGTTGTCCCACCCGGGAGCGAAGTTCTCGCCTACCAGCTTGGCGCCGGTGCTGCTGGTAGCGCCCGCGTTGACAGTCTTGGCCTTCTGGCCCCAGACAACCTTGTTGTAACCCTCAGCGAACGAGATCGCGTTGGGGTCGGTGTCCTCGCCGCCATTCAGGACGAAGACCTGAGGCTTGGAGACCTTCCAGTCGGTAAGGCAGGTGTTGAAGCCCTGGCCGATCAGCTCGCCCACTTTCTCGTTGTCGAAGCTGACGTAGTAGGTGCTCGAACCTTCGAAGATGGCGCGGTCGTAGGCGATCACGGTGACGCCCTTGGACTCGGCCAGCTTCGCGATCGCCACGCCGGTGGGTCCATCGAGCGGGGTCACGAGGAGGATCTTCGCGCCCAGGTTGATGTCGGCGGTGGCATCGTCGAGTTCGGTCGCGTCGCTGCCCTGCGCGTTGTCGATCCGGTACTGCGCCTGGGTGTACCCGGCGTCGGCGAAGGCGTCATTCAGGTACGGCTGGTCGAAGTCAACCCACCGCGTCGACGACGTGGTGTCCGGCAGGATCACGCCCACCTGCAGGGAGTCGTCCCCCTTGGTCGCGAACTGCGTCAGCGGCTTGAACTGCGACATCGTCTTCGCGATGTCAACGGAGAACGAACTGATGCTCAAGCCGCCCGGTACCTTGTTCGAACCGCTTGACGTCCCTCCTGCCGAGGAGGTCGACGACGATGAGCACGCCGCGGCTGCCAGGCTCACGGCCGCGGCCAGGCCCACCCAGCCGACTCCGCGGACGTGACGAGACCTGCCGTGGCCGTGCGAACGGGAGGGCTGACCTCCCTCACTTCTAGTACTAAGTCCCATCTGATCACCTCATTAACATGCTTGACCATCGCAGCCAATGTCTGCCGATGGCCAAGCGTTCACCCTGCTTGGCTGCCAAAACCCTAGAACTTGGCGCAGAAACACGGCGTTAACGTTTGCCAGGCCCCGTTAATAAAGCGTTAACACGCAAGTCTGATTAGTCGATTATATCCAGACTAATCAGACGCCAGTCGATAGCCGGCTCTTGGCTGAGTCATGATCAACGGCGGTCCGCCGTCGTCTTCAAGCTTGGCGCGCAGCCTGCGCACGTAGACGCGAACGTACTCGGTCTCCGTCTCGTACCCGTGACCCCATACCCGGCGCAACAGGTGCGCGTGGGTCAGCAGCTTGCCCCGGTTCGTGACGAGCTCCCTCAGCAGCGCGAACTCCGTCGGCGTCAGGTGCACCCGTTCGCCCTGCCGGAACACTTCCTCCTTGGCCAGGTCGATCCGCAGCTCCCCGATCACGATCAGCTGCGGCACCATGTCGCTAGGCGCCTGCGGCCTGGTGCGGCGCAGGGTGGCGGTGATCCGGGCAAGCAGCTCCTCGATGCTGAACGGCTTGGTCATGTAGTCGTCCGCGCCCATATTGAGCGCTGTCACCTTGTCCCGCTCGCCGCCCCGGGCCGACACGACGATGATCGCGACGCCCGACCGCTCGCGCATCTGCCTGCACAGCTCGAAGCCGTCGACCTCGGGCAGCATCAAGTCGAGCAGCACGATGTCCGGCGCCTCGGTGTCGAGCAACTGCAGGGCGCGCGATCCGTCAGTGGAAACCACCGTGTCGAATCCGCGCACAGCCAGGTTGGATCGGATGAGGTCGACGATGTTCAGATCGTCTTCGACGACGAGCGCGCGTGTCCTAGCGACCTGCTCGGCCACGCTCGACCGCCTCCTTCCGCACCCACTGCCCGGAGTCCGAGCCGGGCACCTGACCAGTGCGAGCGCGCGGCTCGCCGCTAGCCGACGGCGCCAGCCCCTCCTCGATCGGCAGCGTGACGGCGAAGCTGGCCCCCGCGGCCGCTGGCTTTACCTCGAGTCGGCCGCCATGCGCCGTCACGATACCGCGCGTGATCGACAAGCCGAGACCTGCGCCTCCGGTCTTGCTGCTGCGCAATCGCCTGGGTTCGAATGGCGCGACGGCGACGTCGGCAGGCAAGCCGACGCCCTCGTCGGCGACCGTGATCGACACCTGCGCGCGATGGGCAGTCTCGGCCCGCACAGTGACCTCGGTTCCGGGCGGATTGTGCCCGATGGCGTTCGCCAGCAAGTTCACGAACACCTGCTCAAGCCGGTCGTGGTCGGCCCAGATCACCGGCAGGTCAGGCGCGCAGTCGATGTGCACCATGCGCCGTCCGTCGGGCGGCAGGCACGCCACCGCCGCTTCGAGCACCAGCTTGATGTCGCACCAGTCCGGCTGCAGCCGCAGGATACCGAGCTCGATCGCGGAGAAATCGAGCAGGTCATCCACGAGACGGCCAAGCCGGGCCGACTCGGCCGCGATCCTGGTCAGGAAGCGCTCCTGCGACTCGGCGTCCCAGGTGACATCGGGCTGCAACAGGCTGGAGGCGTAGCCGCGGATCGCCGTCAGCGGCGTTCGCAGCTCGTGGCTGAGCCTGGACAGGAAATCCCGCTGCAGTTCCTGCGACCGCCGCAACGCGGCCGCGTCCTGCTGCGCGAGCGCTGCCTGCTCGCGCTCGAGCGCCAGCCTGAGCGAGTGCGCGGCGTCTTCGGCCAGGACGGTTGCCGCCGAAGTCGGCGGTTCTCCTTGCCAGCAAGCGAGCAGCACGCTGCGCCCGCCCGGCGCGGTGAAGGTCACCGCGAGATTCCGCTGACCGTCGCCGCAGCTGACCCACTGAGCCGTGCCGGGCTGCGCCCCGGCCATTGACTCGGCGCAGATCAGCCGGGCCGCACACAGCTCCGCCGCTTCCGCCCGGCCGGGACCGGCCGACGAGGCACTGCCACGGCATTGCGGCTCACCGCCGTCCGGGCAGGTCATCAACGTCACCTCGTCGGCTTGCAGACCCCGGCACAGCGATTCGAGGGCAAGCGGTATCCCTTCGCTGACCGGGATCGGGCCGGCTAGCGTCTCGAGCACTTCCCTGATCGTCTCGAGCACCCGGTTGCGCTCGGTGACCTCGTTGAGCAACTGGTCTCGCTCGATCGCGCTCGCCGCATAACCGGCGTAGACGGTCACCAGCTCAAGCTGGTCGCGCTCTGGCCGGCCTGGCACGGCGCCGAACCCGGTGATGACGCCGGCCAGCCCGTCTCTCGCCAGCACGGGCACCGACCAGGAACTCGCGATCCCGGAGGCGGCCGCGAGCCCATTGATCAGCTTCCAGTCAGCCTGTGCGTTCTCGGCGATCACCGTCCGTTCGGTCGCGGCGGCCAGGCCAGCCGGGCCGCCGCTCGGGCCGATCGGCAGCCGCGCCAGGCGGTCAAGCAGCCCGTCGGGAAGTCCGAGCGACGCCGCGCAGGCCAGCTCGCCTCCGGCGGCAAGGTGCATGCACAGCCGCTCGGACCCGAGCGCCGCGCCCAGAGCCGACAAGATCAGTGACAGGCTCGAGGACGGGTCGGCCGCCACCAGCTTTCCGGTCAGTCCGTGCAGCCTGGTGAGCTGGCGTCGGGCCGATGAGTTAACTTCCTGCCCGGACAGCAGCGCGATGACCTCGTCCCGGTGGACGACCGCCGGGTTAACCTCGGCCACTATCCTGCCGTGCCTGAGCACCACTATCCGGCTGGCCATCCGGAACATCAGGTCAAGGTCATGGGTCGCGATCACGACCGTGGTCTGGTGCCGGACCTCGGCGATGAGCTCCTCGAACTGCATCGCGTGCTTGATGCTGAGCGACTTCGTCGGCTCGTCGAGCAGCAGCAGCGGCGGCCGGTCGGCCATGGCCCTGGCGATCGCGACGAGCTGGCGCTGCCCGCCGGACAGCGACCGTATGCTGCGCGTCGTGTCATTCAGCGGAATTCCGAGCCCGGACAGCACGGCCGACGCATCGGCGTGCAGCTTAACTTCGGAAAGCAACTGGCGGCGACGCTCCCGACCGAGCATCAGGTTCGACGCGATATCGAGGTTGTCGCAAAGTGACAGGTCCTGCCAGACCACGCCGACGCCGCACCGGGCGACCGCGAGCGGATCAGCGGGCAGCGGCCTGCCGCGAAAAAGGATTTCACCGCGCGAGGGCCTGATGTCCCCGCCGAGCGTCCGCAGGAGAGTCGTCTTGCCTACGCCGCTTTCCCCCGCCAGCGCGACGACCTCGCCCGGCATGATCGACAGGTCAATGCCGTCGAGCGCCCGCACCGACCCGAATGCGACGCCCAGCCCGCGCACCGAGATCACCGGCCCGGCGCCCTCGGTCGCGGCGCGACCGGTATCCGGGCCCGCGCCCACCGCAACATCCGGCAAAGCAGTCATTGCCCCATTGTGCTACCTAACCCCTGGTGATCGGGCAGGTGAACCCTAGGGCAGCTTCCAATCCAGTTCGGTGCCGCCTTCCCGTTCAAGGGCAGTGCTGGCCCGGCTGAAGGGCCGCGAACCGAAGAAGCCGGAGTCAGCCGACATCGGGCTGGGGTGCGCCGATTCGATCCTGGGAATGTCGCCGAGCAGCGGCGCGAGATTGCGGGCGTCCCGCCCCCACAAGATCGCCACCAGCGGCCCTTCGCGGGCCGCGAGCGCCTTGATGGCCTGCTCCGTCACCGCTTCCCAGCCCTTGCCGCGGTGCGAGCCCGGCTTACCTGGCTGCACGGTCAGCACCCTGTTGAGCAGCAGCACGCCGCGCTCGGTCCATGCCGTAAGGTCCCCGTTGGACGGGGTCGGGTGGCCCAGGTCCGCGGTGTACTCCCGGAAGATGTTCTGCAGGCTGCGCGGAATCGGCTTGACGGTCGGCGCGACCGAGAAGCTCAGCCCGACCGGGTGTCCTGGCGTCGGATACGGATCCTGACCGACGATCAGCACCCTGACCTCGTCGAACGGCTGTTTGAAGGCGCGCAGCACGTTCTCGCCTGAGGGCAGGTAGGCGCGGCCGGCCGCGATCTCGGCGCGCAGGAAATCGCCCGCTTCGGCGATCTTCCCCGCAACTGGCTCAAGCACTTCCGCCCAGCCTGGATCGATGATTTCTTCGAGCGGGCGTCGGGTCACGGCAAGCACTGTAGTGCAAATCGCACCTACGGCACGGCCATCCGGGCTTGCCGCGCGCTAATACCCTGCTATCCGGATACCTCGGCGATCCGGCCGGCCAGGAAGGCCTGCTCGGCCGGGTTCTCGGCCAGCTTCAGCGCGGTCTCGTAGGCGCACAGTGCCTCGGCCCGCCGCCCGAGCTGCCTCAGCAGGTCGGCCCTGGCCGCCGGCAGGTAGTGATATCCGCCGAGCCGCCCGTCGGCCTCCAGCTCGGCTAGTTCGTCCAGAGCGGCCTGGGGCCCGCTGACCATGGAGATGACCACCGCCCGGTTCAGCGCGACCACCGGCGACGGCCAGGCTCGCAGCAGCCGGTCGTACAGAACGAGCAGCTGCGGCCAGTCCGTCGCGGCGTAGCTCGGCGCCTCGCCGTGCACCGCGGCGATCGCGGCCTGCAGGACGAACCGGCCAGGTCGGCCGCCGCAGCGCAGCGCGGTCTCCTGACGGCCGTCCGGACACCGCGCTGCTGGTGTTTGCCGACGAAGTGCCTCGGTCACCAGAGCCGCGCCCTCGGCGATCTGGCTACCGTCCCACTGCGACCGGTCCTGCTGTTCGAGCAGCAGCAGGTTGCCCGCCTCGTCGGTCCTGGTTCGACGCCGGGCGTCGGTGATCAGCATCAGCGCGAGCAGCCCGGCCGCCTCTGGCTCATCCGGCATGAGCTGACGCAGCATCCTGGCCAGCGAGATAGCCCGGTCCACCAGGTCGTCGCGGACCAGCACGGGCCCGCTCGGCGCGGTGTGCCCGGTGGTGAAGACCAGGTGCATCACGGTCAGGACGGCGTCGAGCCGGTCGGGCAGCTCAGCGGCTTCTGGCACCCGGTAGGCGATCCTGGCCGCCGAGATCTTCTTCTTCGCCCTGGTGACCCGCGCGGCCATGGTCGGCTCGGACACCAGGAACGCCCGGGCGATATCGCTCGTGGACAGCCCGCATACCAGCCGCAGCGTCAGCGCGAGCTGAGCCTCCCTCGCCAGCGCCGGGTGGCAGCAGGTGAAGATCAGCCGCAGCCGGTCATCGCCGATCGGGTCGTCCTGCGCCTTGCTGGCCGAAGGCTCATCGACCTGCTCACCGATGAGCAGCGGCAGTTTCGACCGAAGCGTCCGGTCCCGACGCAGGCCATCGAGTGCCCGGTGCCTGGCCGCCGTGGTCAGCCACGCGGCCGGATTACGCGGGACGCCCTGCTTAGCCCAGGCATCGAGTGCCGCGACGTAGGCGTCCTGCACGCATTCCTCGGCCGCGTCGAGGTCGCGGGTAACCCGTGCTGTCGCCGCGAGCACGAACGCCCATTCGCGGCGGTGCGCCTCGGCGACGGCGGCGCGGATCGCACGGTGCTGGCAAACACCGTGATCGCGCGCCGACGCCGCCGAATTGTCTGCGTTCAGCGCGTTCTGCGGACTGGCGTCCGCAGAACGCGCTGACGGTGCTTGCCGATCCAAGGCAGGCCAGTCACATCCCAGAGGTGTCCATGATCGGACGGACCTCTACTCCGCCGAACCGGGCCGGGCAAAGCTTGGCGATCTCGATCGCGTGATCCAGATCGCGGGCCTCGATCAGGTAGAACCCGCCGAGCGCTTCCTTGGTCTCGGCGAACGGGCCGTCGGTCACGACGTCGCCCCTGATGGACGTCGCGGTCGCGGTCGGCTCAAGCGCGTCGCCGCCCGTGATCTTGCCGCCCTTCTCACCAACCTGCTGGGCGAACCGGGTGTGCGCAGCGCCGACTTCCTGCCAGACCTCGGGGCCGCCGTTGGCGTAGCCGCTCTCGGCCTCGTAAATCAAGATCGCGTACTGAGCCATGATCATCTCCTTGAATTCGGTTCTGTGCCCCCCACGCCAGTTCCGACGAACGGGCGCACCGGGATTCGACAGCCCTCGCGGCAAATTTTCTGCCTGCTGTAGTTACCTGCTGCCCCGCGGTTAGCCGCTGTGACTCCGGTTAGCGCGCTGTGGCGGCGTCGGCCTTGGCCCGCAACTGCCGGATGGCCGCCACCGGGTCCTGCGAGCCAAATACCGCCGTGCCGGCCACGAAGACGTCCGCGCCAGCCGCCGCGCAGCGTTCGATTGTCTCCTCGCTCACGCCGCCGTCGACCTGAAGCCAGATTTCTCCGCCGTGCCTGGCGATCAGCTGACGCGCTCTGGCCACCTTCGGCAGCACGAGATCAAGGAAATGCTGCCCGCCGAAGCCGGGCTCGACGGTCATCACCAAAAGCATGTCGACCTCGCCGATCAGGTCGGCATAAGGCTCGATCGCAGTCCCTGGGTTGACCGCAAGCCCCGCCCGGGCACCGGCCGACCTGATCATCCGCAGGGTCCTGACCGGAGCAGCGGCCGCCTCGACGTGAATCGTCACGTTCGCAGCGCCCGCCTCGGCATATTCCGGTGCCCAGCGATCCGGGTCTGAAATCATCAGATGGCAATCAAGCGGCATGCCAGTGTGCTTGAGAAGCGCGGTGACGACAGGCAGGCCGATCGTCAGATTCGGAACGAAATGCCCATCCATCACGTCGATGTGCAGCCAGTCAGCGACCTCGGCGACCTCCGCCGCCTCGTCGGCGAGCCTGGCGTAGTCGGCGGCAAGGATGCTCGGCGCGATCTGTGTCGTCATAACAAGCGCAGTCTACGGTTCCGCGAGTCGCCCGGACACTGTCATACCCCTGCGCTACTTTCGCTCACAGGTTCGGATGCCCCACTCAAGAAGGCCACCACCCAAGGAGGCTGTGTGCTACTGACCGATGCACCCGAGCGGCTACTTGACCGGGTACGCAAGCTGCTGGCCCAGGCCGAAGACGACGCGGTAACCCCCGCCGAGGCGCAGGCCTTCACCACCAAGGCAGCTGAGCTCATGGCCAAGTACGGCATCGACAGAGCGCTGCTCGCCGCTGATCAGCCAGAGACCGATCAGCCGGCCAACCGGATACTTGACATCGACAACCCCTGGGCGAGGGAGAAGGCACACCTGCTCTGCGGCCTCGCCTCCGCGCTGCGCTGCCAGTGCATCCTGCTGAACAGCACCCGCCCAGGCAGCCGGGTGCACATCTTCGGCTTCGGTTCTGACATCGAGCGCACCGACCTTCTGTACACCTCGGTGCTCATCCAGATGGCCCATGGCCTGGCCGGAGCGCGCGTCCCCGACTGGAGCAGCAGCGCCCGAGCCTGGCGCCGCAGCTGGCTGCTGGGCTTCGCAACGGCCGTGATCGCCCGGGTACGGCAGGCCGAGCACGGAGCCGTCACCGTCGCCACCGGCGGCGCCGCCGGCAATTCCGACCGGACCGCGATCGTCCTCGCCGACCGCTCCGTAGTAATCCGCCAGCAAGTTGAGCAGGCCTACCCAGTGACCAGGAAGGCCAGAGTCACCTACAGCGGCAGCGGCTACCGCGACGGCTACGAACGCGGCCAGCGCGCCGACCTAGGGGGCACCCGCCTCCCCCGCCAGAAAGGCCGCTCCCTAGTCGCCGCCAAAGGCGCCACCCAGCAGACAGGCGGCCAACGACCGCTCTTTTAAGAACCACCGCGCAACACACGGCCGCATTCGGCTATATCGGGTCAGATTTCATGATCATGATGATTTTTCGACGGCCGGACGGCTAACTCGCCGTGATCGTTGGTGGCTGGAACGAGATCCGGGTCAAGAGGCGATGCGCAGCAACGCGACGAAGATCGCGTCGGTGCCGTGGCGGTGCGGCCAGAACTGGGCGTACCTCGAATAGGGCTCGGGGCAGCGCAGGTCGGGAACCTCGGCCAGGACCGCGGGAGCGTCCAGTACCTCGATCCCGGCGCGCGTCGCTAGCACATCGGCCAGCACCTGCCTGGTCTCGGCCAGATGCGGCGAACAGGTCACGTAGCCGACCACGCCGCCTGGACGAGCGGCGTCGAGCGCGGAGGTGAGCAGTCCTCGCTGCAGTCCGGCGAGCGCGACGATGTCGTCGGGCTGGCGCCGCCAGCGTGCTTCGGGCCGACGGCGCAAGCTGCCCAGTCCGGAACAAGGAACATCGGCCAGCACCCGGTCGAACGCTCCGGCCCGCCACGCCGGCACCGTCCCGTCGGCCACGACCACCTGCGCCGCCAGATGCCCATCGCCTGGCGCCACGCTGAGATTGCCGGACGCCGCACCGAGGCTCCTGGAAGCCGCACTGGGGTCGCCGGGAACCGCACTCAGGTTGCCGGACGCCGCCTCCGCACCGGGGTCGCCGGAAGCCACGCTGAGGCGGCCGAAGGCCGCGCGTACGAGTTCGGCGCGGTGTGCGTGCACATCGCAGGCGAGCAGGGCCGTGTCCCGCTGGGCCGCTAGCCCGGCGAGCAACCGGGCCTTGCCGCCCGGCCCGGCGCACAGGTCGAGCCAGCGCTGTCCGTCGCCTCGCTGTCCGTCGCCTCGCTGTCCGTCGCCTTGAGTAGCGGCCTGGGTGAGCGCATACGCGGCGAGTTGACTGGCCTCATCCTGGACCCAGGCTCGTCCGGCCGCCACGGCGGCGATCTCGGCGGGATCGCCATGGCGCAGGTAGGCGCCAAACGGCGACCACCGCGCCGCGGCCGCAGCGCCGGACTCGACCAATTCGGCCGGATCGCAGTGCCCGGGCGCAGCGGTCAGGTGAACGATCGGACGACCGGCGTCGGCCGCGAGCACCGCCTCGGTCTCCGGCGCCGAGCCGATCAGCTTCTCCCCCAGCGCGTCCGCGAAGGCGGCGACGATCCAGCGGGGGTGGCTGTACCTGACCGACAGGTGCCCGGTCAGGTCTTCTGACCGGTCGGGCGCGACGATCTGGATCCACGACTCGAGGTCGCGCGGCGCGATCCGGCGGAGCACGGCGTTCGCGAAGCCGGAAGGCCGCCGCCCCGCCACACTGATCACCAGGTCGACGGCGGTCGCCACGGCGGCGTGCGACTTGATGCGCAGGCTGAGCAGTTGGTGCGCGCCGAGACGGAGCGCGTCGAGGACCGGTAGGTCGATCTGGTCGATCGCCCGGTCCGCGCACAGGCCGATGATCGCGTCGTAACAGCCCCGGTTCCGCAGTGTTCCGTAGACCAGTTCGGTCGCGAGCGCCGCGTCTTTCCCGTGCAGGCCCGCCTCCCGCAGCGCGGACGCCAGCAAGAGGTTGGCGTAGGCGTCGCGGGTGCTCACGGCCGAAAGCACCGAGTGCGCGGTCAGCCTGACCCGGTCGGTGCGCGGGCGGACGGTGCCAGCCATCTCAGGGGGTGCCATGTCAGCGGCCCCGGTCAGTCAACGATCAGCGGGCGACCGCTGTTCGCGACCCCGCGGGCCCAGTCGGCGGCGGGCATCCGGCGCTTGCCCTCCTGCTGGACCTCGCTCAGCTCGACCGGCACCGTCCCCGTCCCGACCAGGACGCGGGAACCGGTCACCACGATCTCCCCTGGGCCGCAGTCCGGCCCGTCTGATCCTCGGGCCAGCCTGACCGGCCAGACCTTCAGGCTGGCGCCGTGGAAGGTCGTCCACGCACCGGGCGCCGGAGTGCAGGCACGGATCAGCCGGTCGACCGCGAGGGCGGGCAGCTTCCAGGTGACCCTGGCATCGGACTTGGCCAGCTTGGGGGCCAGCGAGATCCCCTCGTTCGGCTGCGGCCGGGCCTGCAGTTCGCCGGACTCGATGCCGTCGAGCGTGGCGACCAGCAACTGGGCGCCCGATACGCTCAGCCGCTCAAGCAGGTCACCGGCCGTATCGACCGGCCGGATCGGCTCGGTGAGTACTCCGTAGACCGGGCCGGCGTCGAGCTCGGCGACGAGGCTGAAGGTGGTCGCGCCGGTGATCTCGTCGCCGTGCCGGATCGCGTGCGGGACCGGGGCGGCCCCGCGCCAGGCGGGCAGGACCGAGAAGTGCAGGTTCACCCAGCCGTGCGGCGGGATCGCCAGCGCCTTGCCGGGGATCAGCGCGCCGTAGGCGACGACCGGGCAGCAGTCGGGGGCGATCTCGGCCAGCCGGGCGAGGAACTCGGGCTCGGACGGCTTGACCGGCCTGAGCACCTCGATCCCGGCTCCCAGCGCGTACTGGGCAACCGGGCTCGCCGCGACCCGGCGGCCACGGCCGGCCGGGGCATCCGGCCTGGTTACGACCGCGGCTACCTCGTGCTTGGAGGCCAGCAGCGCGGTCAGCGAAGGCACGGCCGTCGCGGGCGTGCCGGCAAACACCAGACGCATCAGCTACAGGGCCTTTCGGCTAGAGGGCCTTGCCGTGCATCAGGTGGGGCGAGACCTTGACGGCGGAGATCGGCTCGCCCCACCACTGCGAGGACCTGATCTCCTTCATCGCGAGCTTGCGCTGCTCGGCGTCGAGCCGGTCGATGAAGAGCACGCCGTCCAGGTGGTCGGTCTCGTGCTGCACGCACCGGGCCAGCAGGCCGCTGCCTTCGACCGTCACTGGCTCGCCGTACATGTTGAAGCCGCGCGCGACCACGCCGTAAAAGCGCTTGGTCGGAAAGGCCAGACCGGGAAACGACAGGCAGCCTTCGTCGTCGGTGTCCTCGTCACCGGACAGGTCGAGGTCCGGGTTGATCAGGTGACCAAGCTCGTCGTCGACGTAGTAGGTGAACACCCGCAGGCCGACTCCGATCTGCGGCGCGGCGAGCCCGAGGCCGGGCGCGTCCTGCATCGTGTCGGTGAGGTCGGCGACCAGCTTGCGCAACTCCACGTCGAACACCGTGACGGGATCGGCGGGCGTGCGGAGCACGGGATCTCCGAACAAGCGGATCGGCTTGATACTCACCGGCAGTCCTCCAGGCCGTCAACTCCGAGCGCCCACGCGCGATCGGGAATAGTTCAGTCTACGAAGCCAATGCGGCAGCCTGACTCAATCAGCGTCGGCTCAGCAACCCTCGCCTCGGCAACCGCCGCGGGTTTCAGTCCGTGCTGGCGGCCGGCGAGCGCGCCTTGAACGCCGCCTTCCTGGCCGCCCGCGCCACGCTCGGGTCGGGGTGATGATCGCTCAGCGCCGTCAGCAGGTCGGTCACGCCTGGATGGCTCACCTGCCACAGCCCGGACACGATCTCGACCTGGTCCTCGGGCGGCAGGCTGGGCAGCAGTTCGGCGACGACATCGGCCGGGTTGGCCTCTTCGAGCAGGCCGGAGCCGAGGTCGACCAGCAGCCAGGTGCGGTCCTGCGGGTCAAGCTCCACGTCCTCGCCGTGCTCGAGCAGCCAGACCGCGGCGTGGGCTCGCAGCAGCGGATCCGATTGCGCTTCCTTGACCTCATCGAGAGCGCCGAGCCCGATCCGGTCGAGCACCGCGAACGCTGCTCCGCGCTGACCTGGCGATCCCGAGGCCGCGGCCGCGATCAATTCCGATGCCGCCGCGGCCGGGTCGCGAGCGGCCAGCCAGATCGTGATCTCGGCTTCGCCGTCTTCGGCGTCGCAGTCGGCGAGCGCCGCCAGCAGCCCGCTCGCGTCGTATTTGGCCGCCGCCCCGAGTACCGGCACGTGCCAGCCCTGGGCGCGCAGCCGCCGGTGGACGCCCCAGGTGCCCAGCGGGGACAGGGCCACCGTCAAGCTGCCGTCGGACTCCTCGGTGCCCAGTTCGACGACCGCGAGATCGGCGAGCGTCTCCAAGGCCAGCGAGAGCGCGGAGCCGTGATCGCGAGCTGAACCGCCCTCCGCTCGGGAGTTTTCTTCTGGGCTCTCTTCGGTGCCCGCGCCGCCGCCGGCCGGCCCCGGCGCGGCCGCGCTCCTGCTAGTCCCGGCGGCCGACGCGTAGGCGTCAAACAGCCCGTCGATCGCGACCGGCTCGCCGACGGTGTAAAGCGCGGTGGCGATTCCGTCGAGTTCCTCCGAGGCCAGGATCACCGCGAGCGCGGTGTCCCAGACGTTGAGCACTGCCTCAGACGAGCCGTGCACGAGAAGGCTGGCCAGGCCGGCCCCTGGCCAGGAAGACCCCGGCCGGTCGGTTCCTGGCGCAGTAGCGCTCCTGGCCGCAAGGACAACCTGCCACGCCGCCACCACCTCGCGGGGCGCCAGGTCAAGGGCAGAGGCGGCCACCTCGGTAACCGCGGGCTCGAGCTCGCTCTCGGCTTCGAGGCTGTCCTGAGTCGCGGCCCACTCGTCCAGGTCGCGGGCGGCACGCAGCAGCGGGGCGACCCTCGCCAATCCGGCGAGGTCATCGCGTGGTGCCAGGCGCACCGACGGCAGCTTCCTGACCCCCACGATGCGATCACCACCCCACCCGATCAGGTCGGCAGCCTGCACGTTCGCGGCGCCGCCGGCAAGCGGACGAGGGTCCGCACCCGAGTATCGAGGCGGCGGCTGCGCACCGTGCTGGCCTCGCCCGCCGCCCGGAGCACCCGGCCTCTGCGTTGAACTTGCCACCCAAGCACCTTATGGCCTGAGCGGCGATACGTCAGATCAGCTCCGCCGGGTCAAGCTGAAGTCGCACCGTTCCTGCCTCCTTGCGCGCGCTCCGATCGGCGAGCCCGGCCCGCAGCGCGACCGCCAGGGCGGTACCAGCCGACCACGGCGCCCTGACCAGATAGCGCACCGTCCGCAGGGCCTGATCCGCCTCGGTTGCGGGCACGTCGACCGGCCCGAGAATCTCGCAGTCCGCCGGCAGCGAGACGGCGCCGAGCAGGTCGGAAACCGCCTCGGCGGGCCCGGAGAGCGACGCCATCCTGACCGTCGGCGGGAAGCGCAACTGGGCGCGCTCGGCCAGTTCCCGGTCGGCGTGCGTAGCCGCATCCCACCGGATCAGCGCCTGCACGGCCAGCACCTCGGGCTCGGCGACGATCACGACCTTGCCGCCGACCGCTCCGGCACCAGCCGAACCAGGACCGGCTGGCCCGGCACCGGCCGAACCAGAACCGGAACCGGAACCGGAACCACCAGCCATCCCTGGCCGGACCAGCGCGGACGCGTTCATCCACCGGCGCAGCGCCTCCTCGGCGGCCCGCAGGCTCGGGCGGCCGAGCAGCGCCCAGCCGTCCAGCAGCACCGCGGCCGCGTAGCCGCCGGGCGCGGGCGGCTCGGCCCCGGGCGTCGCGATGACCAGCGCTGGCTCGGCCCCGACCCGGCGGAGCACGTTGGCCCCGCTTGAGGTGTGCACGGTCACGCCGGGAAATGCCCGGCCGAGTTCCTCCGCGGTCCGCCGGGCGCCGGTCACCAGCGCTCGCAATCCAGCGTTACCGCAGGTCACGCACGTCTGCTCAAGGTTCAGCCCGCACCAGCCGCAGCGCAGCGGCTGCCCGGGACCAGGCAGGGCCACCGGCCCGGAGCACGCGCCGCACCTGATCCGCTCACCGCAGCGCCGGCAGGCCACCGCGGCCAGATAACCGCGCCGCGGCACCTGGAACAGCACCGGCCCGACCCCGAGCGCCTCCCTGGCGGTCCGCAGCGCGAGGCTGGGAATCCGCGCGGTCCGCGCCGCTTCGTCCCGAGCCAGCTCGGAGTCATCCCCGGCGGTCCGCACGGCCGGCGCCAGCTGCCTGATCGTCGGCCGCTCGGCGACCAGCGGCCTGGCCCAGCCGGTCGCCACCAACTGGGCGGCCTCGGCGGTGCGCGCGAACCCGCCGATCAGCGCCGCCGCCGACTGCCGGTGCGCCCGGAGCAGCAGGACGTCCCTGGCGTGCGGGTACGGCGCTCTCGGCTCGGCGTGCAGGTCGTCGCCGTCGTCCCAGATGACGACCAGGCCAAGCTCGGTGACGGGGGCGAACATGGCCGACCGGGTACCCACCACGACATTGACCTGCCGGCGCAGCACGGCCAGCCACCGGCGGTACCGCTCGGCCGGTCCGAGCTGGGCGGCCAGGCTGACGAACGCCTTCTCCCCCAGCGTCGCCGACATGGCCTGCGCTACCAGCTCCAGATCCCTGGCGTCCGGCACCACGACCAGCGTTCCGCGCCCGGCCGCCAGCGCCGCCGCGGCGGCCTGGGCGATCTCGACCGGCCAGTCCTGGCCAGGCAGCGCCGCCCAGACCGCGTGCGGGGTGCGTCCGGCCGCGACCGCGGCCAAGAACGAGGGCCCGGCCGGATACCGCTCCCACAGCCCCGGCCGCTCCACGGGGCCGCCCGGCACCTCGGCGGCGGACGCGACCCCTTCCGCCTCGACCTTGGCGTGCCGAGGCGGGATCGCCAGCCTCAGCACGTCGGCGACGGTGCCCCCGTACCGGTCGGCGACCGCGCGGGCCAGTCCGGCGATCTCGGTGGTCAGCACGGGTTCGGCCGACACGACCCGGTCAAGGAAGGCGATGCGACCCTGATGGTTGCTTTCTTCCACTCGCTCGAAAATAAAACCGGCGGTAAGCCGACCGGAAAACCTGACCTTAACCCGGCATCCCGGCACTGCCTGCTCAGCCAGGGACTCAGGGACCAGGTAGTCGAAAAACCGGTCCAGGTGCGGCAGCCCGACATCAACGGCAACCCGGGCAACCGGCAGTTCGGCTGCCGGAACCAACTCGGCCTTGCGGGCGGCCACGGTCGAGCGGTTACAGTCCGGCGGCCGCCCGGAGCGCGTCGGTCTTCTCGATGCGCTCCCAGGGGAATTCAACGTCGTCCCGCCCGAAATGCCCGTAGCTGGCCGTCGCCGCGTAGATCGGCTTCAGCAGTTCCAGGTCGCGGATGATGGCCGCCGGCCGCAGGTCGAAAACCTCGAGCACGGCGTCCTGGATCCGCTCGACGGGCACGACCTCGGTCCCGAAGCACTCGACGAACAGCCCGACCGGCTTGGCCTTGCCGATCGCGTAGGCGACCTGCGTCTCGCAGCGCTCGGCCAGGCCCGCGGCGACCACGTTCTTCGCGACCCAGCGCATCGCGTAGGCACCGCTGCGGTCGACCTTGGACGGGTCCTTGCCCGAGAACGCGCCGCCGCCGTGGCGGGCCATGCCACCGTAGGTGTCGATGATGATCTTGCGGCCGGTCAGGCCCGCGTCGCCCATCGGGCCGCCGACCTCGAACCGGCCGGTGGGGTTGACCAGCAGCCGGTAATTCGAGCAGTCCAGTTCCAGTTCCGCGACGACCGGCTTGACCACCCGCTCCATCACGTCGGGTTGCAGCAGGGCCTTCAGGTCGATCGCGGGGGCGTGCTGGGTGGAGACGACGATGGTGTCCAGCCGGACCGGCTCGATTCCGGCGTACTCGATCGTCACCTGGGTCTTGCCGTCCGGCCTGATGTAGGGAATCTCACCGTTCTTGCGGACCTCGGCCAGCCGCCGGGACAGCCGGTGCGCGAGCGTGATCGGCAGCGGCATCAGCTCGGGCGTCTCGCGGCAGGCGTAGCCGAACATCAGGCCCTGGTCACCGGCACCCTGGCGATCGAGCTCGTCGTCGCCTTCGCCCTCGCGGTGCTCGTAGGCGTGCTGGACACCCTGGGCTATATCGGGTGACTGGGACCCGATCGACACGGAAACGCCGCATGACGCGCCGTCGAACCCCTTGGCGGAGGAGTCGTACCCGATCTCAAGGATCTTCTCCCTGATCAGTCCAGGGATGTCGACGTAGGTCGTGGTGGTCACCTCGCCTGCGACGTGGACCTGACCTGTGGTGATGAGCGTTTCGACGGCTACCCGGCTGCCCGGATCGCCATCGATCATCGCATCGAGGATGGTGTCACTGACCTGATCGGCGATCTTGTCGGGATGGCCTTCAGTGACTGACTCAGAAGTGAACAGGCGACGAGCCACGTGGGCACCCTTCCTCGAAGTTGGACCTCGCCGAAGTTTAACGGCGAGCTGGATAACCCGAGCCTGGGCGCCACCAGATCCCAGACGACGTCGGCGAGTTGCTCCTTGGGCCCGCGCGGCACCGACGTCCGCTGGCCGTCGGCGGCCAGGATCTCGGCCTGATTGTCGGCCGTGCCGAACGCCAGGCCGTCACCGACCTGGTTGATGACCAGCAGATCGCAGCCCTTGGCCGCCAGCTTGGCCCGGCCGTTGGCCAGCAGGTCACCGGTCTCGGCGGCGAACCCCACGATCACCTGTCCCGCGCGACGCCGGTCCGTCGACAGCTCCCGCAGGATGTCGGGATTCTCGGTCAGCTCGATCGGGCCTGGCGAGCCGGCGTTCTTCTTCAGCTTCTGCTCGCTCCTGACCGACGGCCGGTAGTCGGCCACCGCCGCCGCCATCACGACCGCGTCGGCGTCCGGCGCCGCCGCGAGCATCGCCTCGCGCAGCTGGCAGGCCGAACGCACCCGGACTACCGTGACGCCAGCCGGGTCGGCCAGCCCGGTGTTGGCTGCCACCAGCGTCACCTCGGCGCCGCGGGCGGCGGCCGTCCTGGCCAGCGCGTACCCCTGCAATCCGGAGGACCAGTTGCCGATGAAGCGGACCGGGTCGATCTCTTCTCTGGTGCCGCCGGCTGAGACCACCACCCGCCGCCCGGTCAGGTCTTGAGTTAGTGCGGCGCTGCCCCGCTCAAGCACTCTTTTTGCGGTGAGAAAAATTTGCGCGGGTTCGGGCAACCGGCCAGGCCCGCTGTCGGCTCCAGTCAGTCGCCCGGACGCCGGATCGAGCACGATCGCCCCGCGCGACCGCAGCGTCGCGACGTTCGCGACCGTTGCGGGGTGCTGCCACATCTCGGTGTGCATCGCGGGCACGAACAGCACCGGGCAGCGCGCCGTCAGCAGCACGTTGGACAGCAGGTCAGGAGCAAGTCCGGTCGCCGCGCGAGCCAGCAGGTCGGCGGTGGCCGGGGCGACCAGCACAAGGTCGGCCTCTTGCCCCAGCCGCACGTGCGGTACCTGCGGTACCTGTTCCCACGGGCTGGTGCTCACCGGCTGGCCGGACAGGGCTTCCCAGGTCGCGGTGCCGACAAAGTGAAGCGACTCCGGCGTGGGAATCACGCGGACCTGATCGCCAGACTCCGTGAGCAACCGCAGCAGCTCACAGACCTTGTAGGCGGCAATACCTGCGCCTACTCCGAGTACGACGCGCATCAGGACCCGCCGGAGCTTTGGCTGTCTGGGCTCGGCCTGTTTGGGTTAGGCCTCAGGTGGTCGGGATTTCGGTGGCCTCAGCGGCCAGCATGCCCTCGCTGATCTCGCGCAGCGCGATCGACAGCGGCTTCTCCTGCACGCGGGTCTCGACCAGCGGACCGACGTATTCGAGCAGGCCCTCACCAAGCTGCGCGTAGTACGCATTGATCTGCCTGGCCCGCTTGGAAGCCATGATCACCAGGCCGTACTTGCTGTCCACCACGTCGAGCAGCTCGTCGATCGGCGGGTTGATGATTCCCTCGAGCCCCGGAGTACCTGCCACTGTCTACCCTTCTGATTGCCTGCCCTGTGCCTGTTTGCGGCACTGCGCGCCAGTGAGATGAGCGCGCCGGTAACCTCACCGGCTGGGCCGTCATCAAGGCTACCAGTTGCGCGCAGACGTCTAGGACCGATGTATTGACGAGCGTGATATCGAACTCGTGCTCGGCCCGCAACTCGTCCTTGGCGGCCGCGAGCCGCTTCCCGATTACCTCCGCCGATTCCGTCCCGCGTTCGGTAAGCCGACGCACAAGCTCGTCCCAGGACGGCGGTGCGAGAAAGACCAGCAATGCGCCGGGCACGGCGGTGCGCACTGGCCGGGCGCCCACGACATCAACTTCAAGCAGACTCGGCAGGCCAACGGAAAGCCGTTCCGCTACCGGCGCCCTTGGCGTCCCGTAGTAATTGCCGGCATAACGTGCCCATTCGAGAAGCTGGCCACTGGCGGCCATTTTCTTGAACTCGTCCTCGGAGACAAAGAAATACTCCCGGCCATGGACCTCGCCAGGCCTCGGCGCACGCGTGGTTACCGAGATTGAGAGCCAAACTTCGGGATTTCGCCGCCTGATTGTCTCGATTACCGTGCTTTTCCCGACCGCGGAAGGCCCTGAGAGCACGGTAAGCCGAGCCGAAGAAGGCCGGGCAAGGCGTTCATGGCCGCTCTGATCTGGCCCGGTGCCAATTCCTGAGGGATTCAGTGAACCGGGCGGGCGCGCGGGGACGAAGTCACCGCACTCCGTTTCTGGCCGAGGTGTCGGATCAGTCACGGACGTGCTTCCCCCGTCCCCGCGCGTTAGCGCCTGCCGTCAGGAGTCAAACCTCACGGAACTCGTTCTCGAGCGCCATCCGCTGGTTAGCGCCGAGTCCGCGAACGCGCCGGGACTCTGCGATGCCGAGCCGCTCCATGATCTGCTTGGCGCGGACCTTGCCGACGCCGGGCATCGACTCAAGCAGAGCGGACACCTTCATCTTGCCAACAACATCATCAGTCTGGCCCTCTTTGAGGACTTGAGGCAAGGTTGTTGAAGCGTGCTTGAGCCTGTTCTTGATCTCCGCACGCTCCTTACGAGCCTTAGCCGCCTTCTCAAGAGCGGCCGCCCTCTGGTCAGGGGTCAGGGGAGGAAGAGCCACGCGTGGTCACCTCGGGTTTCGTATCGAAAAACTCTGTTCGCGAGGGGAAACTAGCGAGTTCAGACGGCCACGACAACACAAACCTCCGTTTGGCACGTCACAATTTATCCAATATTACCTAGCGAACACGTGCCAGCACTTACCGTACGTTTTCCAGGATAGTCGCCTTGTGAAAAAGATCACCACCGCACCACGAGTCACACTTCCGATGCCTGTCACATGAACACCAAATGTCCCATTGGTCACACCGGCACCGCTTCGCAGGTAGGCGGCTTGCCGGATGGCGGCAGGCCGGCCGGCGGCTCGAATGAGCTGACCGACGGGCGCCGGACGGGCGCTCAGGCGCGCTGACGGAAGCCGGCATGGGCTCGACCGGACAGGTGCGGGCAGTCACCACGGCGGCCGGATTGCGCTCGGCCCGGTCGGTGCAGGCGGGCGCTAAGGCGCGCCGACGGCAGCCGGGCCGGGCTCGACCGGGGAGGTGCGGGCGGTCACCGTGATTGACGGTCGCGGCCGGATTAGGCTCGGCCGGGCCGACGCAGGCGGGGGGGGATCCGAGCTACAACAGCTACGGGCCAAGGCCGTTGCCCTAGTAACGGCTAGGGGCCAACGCTGTCGTGGCGTCACGGTCTTGACGGCGCTGACCATCCGGTCGGCTTCCGATCCACGCCAGCTGACGTGCGGCCGAACTGCTAGCGGCGCCGGTGACATCTGAGGAGTTCCCTGCGCGGCCGGGTCGAGGTTCGTGGCTTAAATCAGCGCAAATCACATAATGGGACTGGCCTGTGCCGGGATCAGCAAAGTTAGCTGGACGTACCTGTCACATACGTCACTTGAGTCACATCATCTGGATCGGTGTAGTGAACCGGAACCGGTGAATCTGCAGATTCACCCCGAAGAAACCCGGTGAATATGCGGATTCACCCGGTCCGGGGCGGCGCGGATTCCGATGAATGCGCATATTCATCGGGCTGCGGTCGCGATTTTGCCGGCAAGAATGGCGTTTACGCAGGCCAAGCAGGCCTTTGAGACTTTGCCGAAGCTAATTCACTTCGACGCGGCGGCGAAGGTCGGCGCCCAGGGCGGCGGCGGCCGCGCCCGGGTCGGCGGCGCTGGTGATTGGCCGGCCGATCACCAGGAGATCGGCGCCGGCGCGCAGGGCGGCTTGCGGGGTCGCGACTCTGGCCTGGTCGTTGTTGTCCTGGCCGGCCGGGCGGATGCCGGGGGTGATCAGCGTGATGTCGGGGCCGACTTCGGCGCGCACGGTCGCTACCTCCCTGGGCGAGCAGACCAGGCCGCGCGCGCCGGCCTGCACGGCGAGCGTCGCCAGCCGACAGGCCGCGTCGCTGACCGGGCCGGCCAGGCCGATCTGGTCGAGGTCGGCGTCACAGAGCGAGGTGAGCACTGTCACCCCGATGATCTTGGTGTTCGGCAGGGCCTGGACGGCCGCGTCGATGGCGGCCGGGCCGGCCGCCGCGTGCACGGTCAGCAGGTCGGGGCGGAGCTTGGCCACGGATCGAGCCGCGCCGCCGACCGTCGCGGGGATGTCATGCAGCTTCAGGTCGAGGAAGACGTCTACGCCGCGGGCGCCTCGCACCGAGGCGACCACGTCGGGCCCGTACCGCAGGTACAGCTCCAGGCCGATCTTCAACGTGCTGACGTGGGGGCTGACCAGGGCAGCCCACTCGGCCGCGGTGTCGAGATCAGGCGCGTCGAGCGCGACTGCGATCGGGGCGCGGCCTGTCATGTTCGCTCCATCCTCATGCTCCCTAACCTCAGTGCTCCCTACGCGGGCCGACCGCACCGCGGATATCGTGCGCCGCGCCGATCACCTCGGTGACCCGGCGGACGCCGCGCCTGAGCAGCTCGTCGTCGAGTTCGCGCAGGATCCTGGCGCAGGCCGAAGGGTCGTGGAAGATCGCCGTCCCCACGGCGATCATGGATGCCCCGGCGAGCAGCAACTCAAGCGCGTCGCGGCCGGTCATCACGCCGCCCATGCCGATGATCGGCACATCGGGCAGGGCCGCCCGGACCTGGTAGACGCACCGGACGGCGATCGGGCGGATCGCCGGGCCGGACAGGCCGCCGGTCAGGCCGGCCAGCACCGGACGCAGGGTGTCGACGTCGATCGCCATTCCGAGCAGCGTGTTGATCATCGAAAGGCCGTCCGCGCCAGCGGACACGCAGGAGCGGGCGATCGCCACGATGTCGGTGACGTCCGGCGAGAGCTTGGCGAAGACCGGGATGTCATGGCGGGCCTTGGCTCGCACGGCCTCGACCACGGCCGCCGAATCGGCGGGGTCGCAGGCGAACACCTGGCCGCGGTGTTCCACGTTCGGGCAGGAGATGTTCACCTCGATCGCGGTGACCCCGGCCGCGTCGGACAGGCGGGCGGCCAGTTCGGCGTACTCATCGACGGTGCTGCCAGCGATCGACACCACCGCCCTGGCCCCGCGCGACAGCAGCCAGGGCAGGTCCCGCTGCAGGAACGCGTCGATGCCAGGGCCCTGCAGGCCGATCGAGTTCAGCATCCCGCTGCTCGTCTCGGCCATTCTCGGGGTCGGCCGGCCCGCTCTCGGCGCGAGCATCACCGACTTGGTCACGACCGCGCCGATCTTGGAGACATCGATGAACTGGGCCAGTTCCCGGCCGGAGCTCGCGCAGCCGGAAGCGGTCATGATCGGGTTCGGCAGCTCGGTGGCCCCGAGCCGCACCCGCAGGTCAGGCGCCATTACCGGCCCTCTTCGAGGATTCTGCCCGCCTCACCTTAGGCTCCCAGCCGGGCGCACCGAACGCGTCGAAGGGGATCGTGCCGACCTCGTCCCACCGGACCTGCTCGCCGCGGAAGACCGGGCCGTCCACGCACGACCTGACCATCCTGGTGATCCCGTCCGACCCGACGACCGGCAGCACGCAGGTCATGCAGACGCCGATGCCGCAGGCCATCGCCTCTTCGACGGCGACCTGCACGGGGATGTCGTAGCGACGGGCCAGCGCGGTCACCTGGCGCAGCATCGCCATCGGGCCGCAGGCGTAGATGACGTCGGTGCGGGCCTCGTGAATGACCTGGCCGAGCATGTCGGTCACGATGCCGCGCACGCCCAGCGAGCCGTCGACCGTGGTGATCGTCGCGGACCGGCCGGTGCGACGGGCGGTCAGCGCGCCGAAGACCCTGTCGCCGCTGGCCGCTCCCAGCAGGAAGTCGACCGAGCAGCGCCGCTCGCGCAGCCGGTCGGCCAAAGCGAACAACGGCGCGCTGCCGTAGCCACCGCCGACGAGCAGGCAGCTCACCGGGTCCCTGGGCACGGGGAACGGGCGGCCGAGCGGGCCGGTCAGGTCAAGTACGTCCCTGGCCCGGCGTTCGGCCAGCCAGCGGGTGCCGCGCCCGCCCGCCGAGAACACGAACTCGACCGTGCCGCCGTGATCGGGCCGCACGTCGTGGATCGAGAACGCGCGCCGCAGCAGCATCGAGGTGTCAGGTCCGCCGACCGCCACGGCCACGAACTGGCCCGGCTTGAACCGGGCCGCGACGCCGGGGGCAACGATCGTGATCGCGTAGTAGGCGTCGATCTGGCGGACGGTCAGCACCGTCCCGCGCACCTGCTGCGGACCCGTCTCGGACTCATGGTCGCCCGCTGTCACGGCGCCGTGCTCATAACCCGCAGCTTGGCCGCGTGCTGCTGCAATGACCGCACGCCCACCTCGTTCCTCATGATGGCCTCGATTCCCTGGACGATCGCGGCCAGCCCGGCCATCGTCGTCACGCAGGGCAGGCCACGGCGCACCGCCGCGGTCCTGATCTCGTAGCCGTCCCGGCGCGGACCGGGCTCGCCCGGCCAGCCGAACGGCGTATTGACCACCAAGTCCACCTGGCCGGCCAGGATCCGTTCCACGATCGTGGGCTCGCCGGCTGGACCACGGCCGTCACTATGCTTACGCACGATCGTGGCATGTACCCCGTTCCGGCGCAGAACCTCGTAGGTCCCGCGTGTCGCCCAGATCTCGAACCCCAGGTCAGCGAGGCGCTTGACCGGAAAGATCATCGCCCGCTTGTCCTTGCTCGCGACCGAGACGAAGGCACGGCCCTTCACCGGCAGCGCGCCGTAGGCGGCCGCCTGCGACTTGGCGTAGGCGGTGCCGAACGACTCGTCGATGCCCATCACCTCGCCGGTCGAGCGCATCTCGGGGCCCAGCAGCGTGTCCACTCCGGCCCCGGACTTGTCGGCGAACCGGGCGAACGGCAGCACGGCCTCCTTCACCGCGATCGGCGCGTCGAGCGGCAGGGTGCCGCCGTCGCCGACCGCCGCGAGAACGCCCTCGGCGCGCAGCTCGGAGATCGAGGCACCGAGCATGATCCTGGTCGCGGCCTTGGCCAGCGGCACGGCCGTGGCCTTGGAGACGAACGGGACCGTGCGGGAGGCGCGCGGGTTAGCCTCGAGTACGTAGAGCACCCCGGCAGCGAGTGCGTACTGGACGTTGAGCAGCCCGCGCACCCCGACCCCGCGGGCGATTGCCTCGGTGGAGGCGCGTACGGCCTCGATGTATTCACGGCCGAGGGTGATCGGCGGCAGGGCGCAGGCCGAGTCGCCGGAGTGGATCCCGGCCTCCTCGATGTGCTCCATCACGCCGCCGAGGTACAGCTCGTGGCCGTCGAACAGCGCGTCCACGTCCAGCTCGATCGCGTCGTCCAGGAACCGGTCGACCAGGACCGGGTGCTCGGGACTGGCCTGGGTCGCGCGCCGCATGTAGGCGTGCAGGGTCGGCTCGTCGTAGACGATCTCCATGCCCCGGCCGCCCAGGACGTAGGACGGGCGCACCAGCACCGGGTAGCCGATCTCGGTCGCGATCGCGGCGGCGTCCGGCACGGACATCGCGGTGCCGTGCCTGGGCGCGAGCAGCCCGGCGGCCGCGAGCACGGCGCTGAACTCCGACCGGTCCTCGGCCAGGTGGATCGCCTGCGGCGAGGTGCCGAGAATCGGCACGCCCGCCTCCTCCAGCGACCGGGCCAGGCCCAGCGGGGTCTGGCCGCCGAGCGAGACGATCACGCCGGCGACCGGGCCGGCCGCCTGCTCGGCGGCGACGACCTCCAGCACGTCTTCCAGCGTCAGCGGCTCGAAGTACAGCCGGTCCGAGGTGTCGTAGTCGGTGGACACGGTCTCCGGGTTGCAGTTGACCATGACCGTCTCGAACCCGGCCTGCGCGGCGGCGAAGCACGCGTGGACGCAGGCGTAGTCGAACTCGATGCCCTGGCCGATTCGGTTCGGCCCGCTGCCGAGGATGATCACCTTGGGCCGGTCAGAGGGCGGCACCTCGTTGCCCTCGTCGTAGCTCGAGTACAGGTAAGGCGTGGTCGCGGCGAACTCGGCGGCGCAGGTGTCGACGGTGTGGAAGACCGGCCGGACCCCGAGATCGTGCCGCCACGTCCTGATCTGCTCGGCCGTCAGTCCGGTCAGCTGAGCGAGCTGGGCGTCGGAGAGGCCGAGGGACTTCGCCGCCACCAGATCGGCCTGGGGCAGCGAGAACCGGGCCTGCGCAATGCGTTTCGCAAAATGCTCGATGCCGTTGATCTGTTCGATGAACCACGGATCGATGCCTGAGGCGGCGGCCAGTTCGGCGACCGTGGCGCCGGCCCGCAGCGCCTGGTGCAGCGTGGAGATCCGCCCGTCGTGCGGGACCGCGCAGCGGGCGATCAGCGCGGCACGGTCGCCTGGCTCGCGGACCCAGGTCAGCGGGGCGGCGGGCTGTTCGAGGGAGCGGAGCGCCTTGTTCAGCGCTTCTGGGAACGACCGGCCGATCGCCATCGCCTCGCCGACCGACTTCATGTGCGTGGTCAGCACCTGGTCGGCGCCGGGGAACTTCTCGAACGCGAACCTCGGCACCTTGACCACGACGTAGTCGAGCGCGGGCTCGAAGCTGGCCGGGGTCAGGCCCGTGATGTCGTTGCGGATCTCGTCGAGGGTGTAGCCGATCGCGAGCCTGGCCGCGATCTTGGCGATCGGGAAGCCGGTCGCCTTCGAGGCCAGGGCGCTGGACCGGGAGACGCGGGGGTTCAGCTCGATCACCACCATGCGGCCGGTGCGCGGGTGCACGGCGAACTGGATGTTGCAGCCGCCGGTGTCGACGCCGACGGCACGGAGCACGTCGATCGCCAGGTCGCGCATCCGCTGGTACTCGCGGTCGGTGAGCGTCATCGCCGGGGCTACGGTCACCGAGTCGCCCGTGTGCACACCCATCGGGTCGACGTTCTCGATCGAGCAGACGACCACGACGTTGTCGTGGCGGTCTCGCATCAGCTCGAGCTCGTATTCCTTCCAGCCCAGGATCGATTCTTCGAGCAGCACCTCGGTGACCGGACTGGCGTCGAGCCCGGCCCCGGCGATCCGGCGCAGGTCAGCCGCGTCGTAGGCGATGCCGGACCCCGAGCCGCCGAGGGTGAACGACGGGCGGACCACGACCGGGAGGCCGAGATCGGCGACGGCGGCCTCGCACTGGTCCAGCGAGCGGCAGATCGTGCTGCGCGGCACCTCGCCGCCGAGGCCGGTCACGATCTCCTTGAACCGGCGGCGGTCTTCGCCGGCCTTGATCGCCTCGATGTCGGCGCCGATGAGTTCGACCCCGTAGGTGGCCAGGATTCCGGCTTCGTGCAGGTCGACGGCGGCGTTGAGCGCGGTCTGGCCGCCTAGGGTCGGCAGGATCGCGTCCGGGCGCTCGGCGGCGATCACCTTCTCCAGGATCTCGGTGGTGATCGGCTCGACGTAGGTGGCGTCGGCGAACTCGGGGTCGGTCATGATCGTGGCCGGGTTGGAGTTCACCAGGCTGACCCTGATGCCCTCCTCGCGCAGCACCCGGCAGGCCTGGGTCCCCGAATAGTCGAACTCGCAGGCCTGGCCGATCACGATCGGGCCTGAGCCGATGACCAGCACGGATTTGAGGTCTTCGCGCTTTGGCATCAGGCCGCCGCCCCTCGCCCGGGCCCTTGCCCTGGCTTGCGGCTCCGGTCCATCAGCGCGCAGAACTCGCCGAACAGGCCGCGGGCGTCGTGCGGGCCGGGAGCCGCTTCCGGGTGGTACTGCACCGCGAAGGCGGGCCGGTCGGTCAGGGCCAGTCCCTCGAGGACGCCGTCGTTGAGGTTCACGTGCGTGACCTGCGCCGGGCCGAAGTCGGTGTCGAAAGCCGGCGCGGCTCCCGCTGGCGGCATGGCGACCGCGAAACCGTGGTTGTGGCTGGTGATGTGGACCTTGGCGGTGCGCCGGTCCTGGACGGGCTGGTTCACGCCCCGGTGGCCGAACCGCAGCTTGTAGGTGTCCAGCCCGAGCGCCAGGCCCAGCACCTGGCTGCCCAGGCAGATGCCGAAGACCGGCACGCGGGCCGCGAGCACTTCCCGCATCGCGGTGACCGCGTAGCCGCACGCGGCCGGGTCGCCCGGGCCGTTGGAGAAGAAAACGCCGTCGGGGTCGGTCGCCAGGATCTGCTCGGCGGTGCTGCTGGCCGGGAGTACGTGCACCTGGCAGCCGAGCCGCGCCATCGCGAGCGGAGTGGCCGCCTTGATGCCGAGGTCCACCGCCGCGACCCGGTAACGGACCGCAGTTCCGGCCGGCGGCGTCACGACGTAAGGCTCACTGGTGCTGACCACGCGGGCCAGGTCGGCCCCGATCATCGACGGGCTGGCCAGGACGCGCTCGAGCAGTTCGCCGGCGTCGGTGGCGGTCGTGCTGATGGCGGCCCGCATCGCGCCGCGCTCGCGCAGGTGCAAGGTGAGCGCCCGGGTGCCGGTGATCGCGATCGCGGTGATTCCGGCCGCTGCCAGCTCCTCGTCGAGTGTCCTGGCTGAGCGCCAGCTCGACGCGATCGGTGAGGCGTCCCTGATCACGAAGCCGCTGACCCAGATCGCGCGCGACTCGTTGTCCTCGTCGTTGATGCCGGTATTGCCGATGTGCGGCGCCGTCATCGCGACGATCTGGCGGCAATACGACGGGTCGGTGAGCGTCTCCTGGTAGCCGGTCATCCCGGTGTTGAACACCGCCTCGCCGAACGTCTCGCCGTCGGCGCCGTAGCCGGTTCCCCGGAACGTCGTGCCGTCTTCGAGTACGAGCAGGGCGGCCGGACCCGCCGTCATCGGGCCAGCCTGCCGTCGAGCACGGTGGGCTCGCCGCGCAGGAACGTCGCGACCACCCGCCCGGGCAGCTTCATCCCGGAGAACGGCGAGTTCTTGCTGCGCGAGACGTGGCTGGCCGGGTCGACCACGCCGGCCGCCGCCGGGTCATACAGGACCAGGTTCGCCGGGGATCCCGCCGCCAGCGGGCGGCCGTGCCGCAACTCGGCCCGTTCGCTGGCATCGAGCCGGCCGATCGCGGCTGGCCGCACCGACATCCGGTCGGCCACACCGGGCCAATCGAGCAGACCGGTGCTGACCATCGCCTCGTGCACTACCCGCAGGGCGGTTTCCAATCCCGTCATGCCGAAGGCCGCGATCGACCATTCGGTGTCCTTGTCCTCGACCGGATGCGGTGCGTGGTCGGTGGCCACGCAGTCGATTGTCCCGTCGGCGAGAGCTTCTCGGAGCGCGGCCACATCCGCGGCCGTGCGCAGCGGCGGATTGACCTTGTAGACCGGGTCATAGCCGTCCGCGAGCTCGTCGGTCAGCAACAGGTGATGCGGGGTGACCTCGGCGCTTACCCGCCAGCCCTTGGACTTGGCCCAGCGGATGATCTCGACCGATCCGGCCGTCGAGACGTGGCAGACGTGCAGCGCCGAACCGACGTGCGCGGCGAGCAGGCAGTCCCTGGCCACGATCGCCTCCTCGGCGACCGCCGGCCAGCCGGACAGGCCTAGGCGCGCTGAGATCTCGCCTTCGTTGAGTTGGGCCCCTTCGGTGAGCCTGGGCTCCTGGGCGTGCTGTGCGATCACGCCGTCGAATGCCTTCACGTACTCCAGCGCCCGGCGCATGAGCGTCGCGTCGGCCACGCAGCGGCCGTCGTCGGAGAAGACCCGGACGGCGGCGGCCGAGTCGGCCATCGCGCCGAGTTCGGCGAGCTGGGTGCCGCCCAGGTTCGCGGTGACCGCGCCGACCGGCTGCACGTCGCACCGGCCGGCCGCCTGGCCGAGGCGCCAGACTTGCTCGACGACGCCGGCGGTGTCGGCCACCGGATCGGTGTTGGCCATCGCGTGCACGACCGTGTAGCCGCCCATGGCCGCCGCGGCGGTGCCGCTCGCGACGGTCTCGGCGTCTTCGCGGCCGGGCTCGCGCAGGTGGGTGTGCAGGTCGACCAGCCCGGGCAAGGCAATCAGGCCGTCCGCCTCGAGCACCAGAAATCCGGAGCCGGAGCCCGCGCCGGCGCCCGCCTCGGTCTGGCCCGGCTCGGCCACCTCGGCTATCAGCTGGCCGTTAAGGAGCAGGTCAGCGGGCTCGCCGCCGAGCAGCCTGGCTCCGGTGATCAGCCACCGTGTCTCCGCCCCGCTCATCGCGCAACCTCCGGCGACAGGACCGGCTGGCCGGCTGACCCTGTGCCAACGGCCCCCGACCCGCCCCCGGACCCGCCAAGCAGCAGGTACAGCACCGCCATCCGGACCGAGACGCCGTTCGCTACCTGCTCGACGATCGTGGACCTGGGCGAGTCGGCGACGTCGGCCGCGATCTCGACGCCGCGGTTCATCGGACCCGGGTGCATCACGATCGCGTGGTCGGGCAGCAGCGCCATCCGGTCGTTGTCCAGGCCGTACCGGCGGCTGTACTCGCGGACGGAGGGGAAGAAGGCCTGCGACATCCGCTCGTGCTGGACCCGCAGCATCATCACCACGTCGGTCCGCGGCAGTACCGAGGAGAAGTCGTAGCTGACCGAGCACGGCCAGCTGTTCACCGCGACTGGCAGCAGGGTCGGCGGCGCGACGAGCGTGACCTTCGCGCCGAGGGTATGCAGCAGCCAGACGTTCGACCGCGCGACCCGGCTGTGCAGCACATCGCCGACGATCGCCACGCGCAGGCCGTCGAGGCGGTGCAGGCGGCGCCTGATCGTGAAGGCGTCAAGCAGCGCCTGGGTCGGATGCTCGTGCGTGCCATCCCCGGCGTTGATCACGCTTCCGGCCACCCACTCGGCCAGCCGGTGCGGCGCGCCCGAGGCGTTATGCCTGATCACGACCGCGTCGGCACCCATGGCTTGCAGCGTAAGGGCGGTGTCCTTCAGGCTCTCGCCTTTCGCGACACTCGAGCCCTTCGCCGAGAAGTTGATCACGTCGGCCGACAGCCGCTTCGCCGCCGCCTCGAACGAGATCCTCGTCCTGGTCGAGTCTTCGTAGAACAGGTTCACCACCGTGCGGCCGCGCAGCGTCGGCAGCTTCGGGATCGGCCGCTCAGCCAGCCGGGCCAGCTGCTCGGCGGTGTCCAGCACCGCCAGGGCATCGGCCGCGGTCAGGTCGGCGGATGAGATCAGGTGCCGGTTCATCCTGCCACCTCCTGCCTGGCCTGTAGGAGCACGCAATCCTGGCCGTCGGTTTCGGTCAGGTGCACCCTGACCTCTTCGCGCTTGGCGGTGGGCAGGTTCTTTCCGACGTAGTCGGGCCTGATCGGCAGCTCGCGATGGCCCCGGTCGACCAGGACGGCTAGCTGCACGGCCCGAGGCCGGCCGATATCACCGAGCGCGTCGAGCGCGGCCCGGACGGTGCGGCCCGAGTAGAGGACATCGTCGACCAGGATCACGACCTTGCCGTCGATCCCGGATTCCGGCACCTCGGTCGGCCCGAGCGTCCTGGCCGGCCGCAGGCGCAGGTCGTCCCGGTACAAGGTGATGTCGAGCGAGCCGACGGGGACCTCGATGCCCTCCGTCTGCGACAGCCGGGCGGCCAGCCGCCGCGCTAGCGGCACTCCCCTGGTCGGGATGCCGAGGAGCACGACTTCTGTGGCACCGTCGGTGCGTTCAAGGATTTCGTGGCCAATCCTGCTGAGCGCCCGGCGGATCTCATCAGCCCCGAGAACGGGCTTAGGCGTCGTCCCAGCCATCACTGGACCTCCTTCCCCGTCTCACGGGACGGGCTTTAAAGGACGTCGAACGCCGCTAACTTACCAGGAGGGCCGACCGGACGGCAGGACCGAACCGGGCGTGGCGGACTGTGTGATCTTAGTTACAAACATGTATGCCCTCAAATCCGACAGGCTTACGGGCCGCCCACGGCCGCGCAACGCCCCTCCTCGACCGCGCGCATGCCCCTGACCAAGTGATCTGACCATGCCGGCGTGGACACGCCTGCTTTCGCAGCGTTCTGTGATCTAGTAGGTAGGCTGTCTCCGAGTTGCGATAGCACGCGTAAGTTGAACCAGTTTTTGCCATTCAGCTTGACCTTGTCGTGCTCTCGGCCTACCGTCACTGTCCGTAACCATCTCTCCCCCCCCACTGTGTAAGGCCAGGAACCGGACCATGCCATCTGATTACGCGAAGACTCTGGGCGCACGGCTGCGCGCCATCCGCACCCAGCAAGGCTTGTCCTTGCACGGCGTGGAAGAGAAGTCACGGGGCCGCTGGAAGGCGGTAGTGGTTGGGTCCTACGAGCGGGGAGACCGGTCCGTCACTGTTCAGAAGCTTGCCGAACTTGCCGAGTTTTATGGAGTGCCTGTATCGGAATTGCTTCCCGGAGATGCCGCGCCCGGTCTGATTGCGCCAACCCCCAAGCTCGTCATCGACCTCGAACGAATGGCTCAGCTGCCCAGGGAGCAGGCCGGACCGCTGGCCCGCTACGTCGCGACCATCCAGAGCCAGCGCGGCGACTATAACGGCCGGGTTCTGTCGATCCGTCAGGAAGACCTGCGCTCACTCGCGGTGATCTATGACAAGTCACCGTCGGATCTCACCGAGGAACTGATCAGCTGGGGCATTCTCGATTCCGCCGCGCGCGGCGCCATAGAGACGCCCTGAATAGCTGCCCTGCCGGCCGTTCGTCAGCTTTGCTTACATCGCGACCGGCAGGGGAAGCAGGGATTGCGCGGGCACGCCAAGCGCGCTCTCAGCGAGCGACACGAACGTAGCCGCGTCGCGCAGTAGCTCGTCGGCCTCACGGGCGGTCACGGCTCGCGGCAGGCCGGCCTCGGCCGCGGCCCGCTTGCCCGCGCCAGCGGCGAAGAAGGCGGCCCATTCACTCAGCGTCGGCTCGACGCGCGGCAGCAGCTCCCAGACGCTCTGCGGGCGCTTCTTCCTCGGCGAGGGCGGCTCGGCCCTAGCCGCAACGATCGCCGCCGCGGCCCGCAACGCCGCCAGGTGCGCTCCGACGTAGCGTCCGCCAGCTGACGGATCGCACTCCGCAGCGGCCAGCCCCTGGCGCGCCGACTCAAGCAATGCCAGCGCCGAAGGGGCAACCCGGCACCTCGGCCGATCCGGTCGTATCGGTGTCGTGCCCATGCTCGTGCTCATGTCACTTCCTCCAAATTCCGCTGAGGGCCGGCCAGGCGAGGCGCTTCCCCACGCCCCACCCGGCCGCAGCCCGATAGCCAGAGGGGGTTCGGCTACCGGGCCTTCCCACAGCAGTATTCGAACATAGATTCGGTTCACTGTCCATTCGTTTGCTGCTGAGTTCGAAGGTATCGAATGGGTCTGACAGTGAACCGCTGACTAGCCCCGCCGGCCCTTCCGCCAGACCGCAGCGCACCGTCTGACCAGCCCTTACGCGAGCGCAACGCGCGCCGGAACACTCTGGCCTTAGCAGACCAGAGACACAGGTAACGCCGCCGTCGCGTAGGCTCGGCCAGATGGCGACCCGCCCGATCTTGTGCGACCTCACGGCCAGGCAGTTCCTTGGTCAGCTAGAGGCATCGCTCGCGATCTACGCGGACGCGATGGACGCGGAGCCCTCTACCTTGCCCGGCCGCCGCGAGCTGATGCGCAGGCACGCCGGCTATCCGGCCTTCCGCGCTCTCCAGGCCCTAGTCCAGCCCCCCGCGGGCACCCAGCCAAGCAGCAACAGCAACGACATCGGCTGCCAGCCCAACCACAGCCAGGTCGCCGGTTTCGCCTACGGTTTCCACGGCCAGAGCGGCCAGTGGTGGTACGACGCGGTCTGGCATGCCCTGGCCCGAGCGCACGGCGTCGGCCGCGCCGCCGTCTGGCTGGCCGACTCATTCGAAATCGCCGAAGTGCACGTCTGCACGCGGTATCAGCGCGGCGGTATCGGCACCGCGATGCTGCTCAGCCTGACCGCCGGTCGCCCGGAGCACACGGCTGTGCTTTCCACCCCGGACCGGGACAGCACCGCCCGTCGCCTCTACCGGAGGATGGGCTTCACCGAGCTGATCACAGGCTACAGCTTCCCCGGCGGCAGCCCGCCCTACATCGTGATGGGAGCCGAACTCCCGCTGCGGGCTCCGACCGGCGAGCTAGCCCGGTCCCCCGCCGCGAGCCCCAGCATCTCGTAGATCTCGATGGTCGCCTTCGACCAGTTCAGCGTGAAGAAGTGCAGCCCAGGAACGCCCTCGTCGAGCAGCCGCTGGCACATCCCGGCCGCGTACTCCACGCCTATCTTCCGAACCGCCGGCCGGTCGTCGGCGTGCTCGTGCAGCCGCTCCGCCAGCTCCGCCGGGAACTTGCAGCCGGACAGCACCACGGCCCGCTCGATCATCGGCACGCTGATGATCGGCATGATCCCGGCGATGACCGGTACCGTGCAGCCGCGCCGGGCCACGGCGTCGGCGAACCGCAGGTAGTCATCAACATCGAAGAACATCTGAGTGATCGCGAAATCCGCCCCGGCCTCGCATTTGTCGACGAAGGTGCCCAGGTCGGCATCCAGGCTCTGCGCCCGCGGGTGCCCTTCGGGAGACGCCGCGACCCCGACGCAAAACTCGCCCGACTCCCTGATCAGCCGAACGAGGTCGATCGCGTGCCGCAGTCCGTCGGGATGCTGCTGCCATTCTGCGGTCGGATCACCCGGCGGGTCTCCGCGCAGCGCGAGCATGTTCCCCACCCCGACACCGGCGTAGGAGCCGATCACGTGCCGCAGCTCGGCGACCGAGTGACTGACGGCGGTCAGGTGACCGACCGGCGTCAGCGTGGTCTCCTCCGCGATCCGGCCGGTCACCCGCACGGTCCGGTCCCTGGTGCTCCCCCCGGCCCCGTAGGTAAGGGAGACAAACGTCGGCTTCAGCGGCTCGAGCCGCCTGATCGCCGTCCAGAGCTGAGCTTCGTCGGCGTCGGTCTTGGGCGCCATGAACTCGAACGAGAACGATCTCGTGCCTCGGGCGAGCAGGTCCCTGATCAGTGGCGTCCGGATCTGGGCTGTCCGGGGTTGGGGTGCGCGGCCAGACTGGGGTGCGACCATCCGCCTAGGTTATCGTCACAGCCATGTCAACTAGCCCAGGTGACCTGATCAGGATCCGATCGGCGATCGGCGGGGCGCTCGACGACTTCATCGCCAGGCAGCGGATCATCCTGGCCGGCATCAGCGAGGACCTGGTCCCGTGCGCGGACGCGGTCGCTGACCTGCTGGCCGGGGGCAAGCGGCTGCGGCCCGCCTTCTGCTACTGGGGCTGGCGGGCCTGCGGCGGGCCAGACGGGCCTCCGATCATGGCCGCTGCGGCCGCGCTTGAACTTCTGCACGCGAGCGCCCTCGTGCACGACGACGTGATGGATGGCAGCGACACCAGGCGCGGCCAGCCGTCCGTCCATAAGCGCTTCGAGCGCGCGCACACCGCCAGTCAGTGGCTCGGCGAGCCGACCAGGTTCGGAACCGGGGCCGCGATCCTGATCGGTGACCTGCTGCTGGCCTGGACCGATGAGATGCTGCGCACCAGCGGCCTGGCCGCCGATGCGGTCTGGCGGGGCCTGCCGGTGCTCGACTCGATGCGCACCGAGGTCCTGGCCGGCCAGTTTCTCGACCTGGTCGCCCAGTGTGCCCCGGGCGGACGGCCCCCCGGAACCCCCCGCGAGGGCTCGGGCAGCTCCGCCGTCGCCACCGCGCTGCGCGTGGTCACCTACAAGTCAGCCAAGTACACCGTCGAACGCCCGCTCCAGCTCGGCGCCGCCCTTTACGCCGGTCAGCCGGGCAACTCTGACCAGGCCGTGCGGGAGGCGTTCACCGGTTACGGCATCCCGCTCGGCATCGCGTTCCAGCTCCGGGACGACATCCTCGGCGTGTTCGGCGACCCCGCGGAAACCGGCAAACCGGTCATAGACGACCTCCGCGAG
>Ga0134128_10000664_pt1 | contig 46951 bp, 39 predicted proteins | sample KB31754_FD_96462 | JGI IMG/M metagenome (GOLD analysis project Ga0134128, IMG submission 96462) | Terrestrial soil microbial communities with excess Nitrogen fertilizer from Kellogg Biological Station, Michigan, USA - KB3-175-4 | ecosystem: Environmental > Terrestrial > Soil > Unclassified ...
CAGCGGAGAAACTGCCGAACAAGTGGTAAAACAGGCACGGGAAGAGGACCTCGCAAATCTGATTTACGAATTCGGAGAGGAAAGGAGGTCCCGGAGAATCGCCAGAGCTATTGTCAGGGCGCGGCCGGTAACGACAACGGCACAACTGGCCAAAGTGGTTACAAGCAGCGCCCCGACAATAAAAAGCGATCGGATTCATCCAGCGACACGGGTCTTTCAGGCCCTCCGGATTTACGTAAATGGGGAACTCGATCAGATCGCTTCCTTGTTAGAGCAGGCGCCACAGTTGTTGCGGCTGCGGGGAAGAATGGTGGCGATCAGTTTCCATTCCCTCGAAGATCGCATTGTGAAAGATGCGTTTCGAGAGGGGAAAGCGACGGGAACCTGGCGGGTGTTGACGCCTAAGCCGGTGACCGCGACAGAAGAAGAGATTCGCAACAATCCGCGCTCGCGCAGTGCGAAGTTACGGGCGGCGGAAAGAACCGATAAGCCGGAAGCAGCGGAGGAAAAGTCCGGCAGAAGGCAGGAAAAATTTTTGCGGCGAAGCTGGTGAGGATATCAGCCGAGCCGAACAAGTTCGGGCCGGGTTCGTCCCACCCCTCTTTCAGGCGAAAGAACAGCACACTATGAACGTCCAATATCCCACCCAGCTCAACGAGCCTGGCCCGAGAAACACCCAGGGATGCCTGAATGGAGCGAGGACGAGAAGTAAGTAGTTGGCAAGAAAAAGTTTGGGCCTTTGCAACGGCACTGGCCAGTCCGCAGCAGCGTTGGGGAGCACATAGCCCTGGCGTTCAACTCAACCCGATTCATTTTCTGAGGAGGAAAATGCAATGTCACATATCTATAACTTTTTCGACAATCACATGGAATTGTCGGGCGCGATTGTGTTCGGCCTGTTAGCCATTGGCGGTTGCGTGGCGATGGCGGCAGCTCTGAACGGCGTGCTGTAGCAATTCAGTTCGATAGCATTCACCGGGGGAACGAGCTCCCATCAGTAAAGGAAACATCATGGCAACAGCGCGCATTGCAATCGAAGCATTTCGGGAGAAGGGCCAGTGGAACGCGGAGGCGATTGCAGACCATAATCGATGGCTTTTCGCGGCGCAACAACGCAGCCGTCGTGGGCCTACTCCCGAAGTGTTTTTCGATAAACGGCTCGACAATTCGCGCCTGGTCAAGGCGGACGATCCGGTGCGGAAACGGGAGATGCGCAGCTTTGCGGTCGCCGCTGTCTTTTTCTTTGCGCTGCTGATGGTTTATAGCTGGCAGCACTTCAGCTCCATCGAATATGGCTACCATATTGAAGCGGAAAAGGCCCAGTTGCAGGCGCTACAGGATCAGAATCATCAACTGGGTTTGACGGAAGCGCAGCTTAGCCGGTCGGAGCGGATCGATCGTCTGGCACACCAAATTGGAATGCAGCCGCCCCAGCCCGGACAGATCGTTGCTCCAGGAATGATGGATGTGAATCCGAATGCGCCGGTAATGGCTTCCGTGACTTTACCGGCAGTGCCGGCATCCCGTTAAACTAGAGGCACTTCCGTTCCGCAGGATTCAAACACGGCATGAGCCGAAAACTCAAGCAACCGCTCTCAGCGCCGATCCCAAGACTGCGATTTGTGTATTTAATCGCCATCCTGATTTTCTGGGTGGCGATTATTCTTGTGCGCCTGGTCTGGCTGCAGGTATTTCATCATGCCGATTATGCAGAGCGCGAGCTGCGCCAGCAGCAACGCACCTTCCAGATCGCTCCCCGGCGCGGTATGTTGTATGACCGCGATCTGCAACCGCTGGCCATGACGGTTCTGGTCGATTCCATTTATGCTGTGCCCGGAGAAATTAGCGACAAAGAGAATGCCGCCCGCCAGCTGGCGCGAATCGTTCATGTGGACCCGAACGACCGCTATACCAGCGCAAAAGACATTGCAGGGCGTCTGGAACGCTCCCGCAGTTTTGCATGGGTCGCTCGCAAGGTTGATGCCGATGTGGCCGCGCAGGTTCGAGCATTAAATCTGAAAGGCGTTTATTTTCAAAAAGAATTCAAGCGCTTTTATCCGGACAATCAGTTGGCGGCGCAAGTCCTGGGGTACGTCAGCCTGGATGATAACGGCCTGGGCGGCATTGAGCATCGTTTCGACAACGTGTTGCACGGAACATCGGGTCGAATGCTGACGGCTGTCGATGCGCGGCGGCAAAGTTATGGCAGCGTGGAGAGCGAGCCCAAGGCAGGAGAAAATCTTGCCCTGACGATCGACGATCACATCCAGTTCATGGCGGAACAGGCGCTCGATGCAAATATGGAGCGCACGAAAGCGCTGCGGGGAACAATCGTCGTGCAGGACCCGAACACGGGTCAGATCCTCGCGCTGGCGGTTCGTCCGACATTCGATCCCAACGATGTTCACCACATCCAGTCGTCGATGCTGCGGGACCCGGCGGTCAGTGACGTCTACGAACCTGGTTCTGTCTTTAAGCTGGTCGCCTATTCGGCGGCGCTCGACACAGGTGTCACCACGCCCGATTCGATGATCCCAACCCTGGGCGGCCAGATCAACGTTGCCGGGCGAATTGTGCATGACGACCGCGACGCCATCCGATACGAGGGCCAGCATGGCAATGTGCTGACGGCAACAGAGGCGCTGGAACAGTCGAGCGATGTTGCCGCCATCGAGCTGGCGGAGCGGATGGGTAAGGATCGCTTCTATCAATACATCCACGCGTTCGGATTCGGGCAGCGCTCCGGGATAGAGCTTCCGGCGGAGACGCGCGGTCTTCTTAAACCGCCCGAACGCTGGCAGCCAACGACCATCGGCTCCATCCCCATGGGACAGGAGATCGGCGTAACTCCAGTGCAGGTGGTGACCATGGTTTCCACCATCGCGAATGGTGGCGTCTATCTGCCGCCGCATATTCTTCTCGAGGATTCGGATTCGTCGAAGGGGGGAAAACTTCTGCCGGCCGCGTATTATCCCGAGCAGGAGCTTCCCGACCCGCTTCCGAAGGGCTCGCATCGCGTCATCTCGACCATGACCGCGGCGGAGATGCGCAAGATGATGGAAGGCGTGGTGCTGCACGGCACCGGAATTCCGGCGCAGCTGAACGGCTATAGCGCCGCGGGCAAGACGGGGACCGCGCAGAAGATCGATCCCAGCACACATCGATACTCGAAGACGGATTACGTGGCGTCGTTTGCCGGCTTCGCGCCGGTGAACAATCCGGCGGTCGCAATCGTCGTCGTGATGAATTCGCCCTTATATAAATTTCACTATGGAACGGCGGCCAGCGCGCCGGTCTTCCACGCGCTGGCGCAACAGATACTCGAATATCTGGGCGTGCCCCATGACGAGCCGGTGAAGACGACGCAGGAGATGGCGGCCATTGAGAAAAGCCATCCCGTCGCGGACGATGCGCCGCAGGAACATCTGGACGATCTAGGAACTGTGTTCGCGGAGATCAATAATCTGCCGCAGGACGATCCGTTGCGCACGCCGCCGCAGGGCGCGCAGGCCAAAGCCGATGCCGATGAAGCACGAGCCTATCAGTCGACAATTTTGGATACAGGAGGCAAGACGCCGACCCCGGCCATCAGTAGCGATGCGTCTCTAGCTTCCGTCTCCGCGGCGTCCTCCCGAGGGACGTCTCCGCCTAATAGCGAGGCCGCGGAAGAACCAGTGCCGATAAAAAAATCCGGCGCCACTGCTTCTGGCGTATCCGTCACCATGCCGGGTTTTGTCGGGCAGCCTATGCGAAGCGTGGTTGTGGCCGCAGCCAACCTGGGTTTGAATCTTCGCGTCTACGGCAGCGGGGTTGCCACCGCGCAAGCGCCCCCCCCTGGTACCCACGTCCCCGCCGGCACTACAGTGGTGGTTCGCTTCCATCCATAATCGCGAATCTTTTTTCCTATAACTCCATGTATGCTCCAATGCAGAAGAATCGTTCTGCGTCAGAGCTATGATTGAAAATCCTTCCATGCATTTTGGGAAACTTCTGCGCGGAGTGGAAGTCCTGGAACATACCGCTGCCAATCCGCGGATTCAGGAGGTCGTGTATGACTCGCGCCAGGTTGTTCCGGGGGCAGCCTTTATCGCGATGCATGGCGGTACGACGGATGGCAATCGTTACATCGAAAAAGCGCTGCAACAGGGAGCGGCGGCCATCGTCACTGACTCTGAGGCAGCCTGGAAGAGCCTTGTCGCCGCGCATCCGCAACTTGGAGTTGCGAAAGTCGAAAATGGCCGTCACGCATTGGCTGGGTTGAGCGCAAATTTTTTTCATCATCCCGAAAGCAAGCTGCGCTTGTCGGGGGTGACGGGAACCAACGGCAAGACAACAACGACATATTTGCTGGAGTCGATGCTGCGGAGCGCAGGCCGCACCAGCGTCGTGATCGGAACAATCGAATATCACGTCGCGGGCGAAATCCGTCCCTCTCCGCACACCACGCCGGAATCGCGCGATATTTTTCAGTTGCTGGCGGAAGGCGTCGCGGCAAGCGCTACCGAAGCGGTGATGGAGGTCTCCTCCCATGCACTCGATCAGGGGCGAGTCTGGGGATTGCACTGGGACACGGCGATATTTACCAATTTGACGCAGGACCACCTCGATTATCACGGCGACATGGAGACATACTTTCAGGCGAAAGCAAAAATGTTTACCGGTCACGGGGCGGCTCCGCCACGAGTGGCGATCGTCCACGCCGAAGACAGCTACGGAGAGCGATTGCTTGCGCTGGCGCGTGCTGCGGGAAGCGAAGTAATTTCCTACGGTTTGCATCAAGGTGATTTTCGCTCCGAGAAAGTCGAACTCGACTCGGATGGCTCAAGCTTTCGCATGATCACACCCTCGGGAGCCATCGATCTGCGCACGAAGCTAGCGGGTCCAGTGAATGTGCTGAATCTGCTGTCGGCATCGGCGGCGGCGGCCGCGCGTGGACTGACGCTGAAAGAAATTGTGCGCGGGATGGAGAATATCGATCATGTTCCCGGGCGATTTCAATCTGTCAATTGCGGACAGCCTTTTACCGTGGTGGTGGACTATGCCCATACGGAAGACGCATTGCGCAACCTCACCCGGCTTGCACGCATGCTGGCGTCACCGCGGGGTGGTCGCGTGATTACCGTGTTCGGCTGCGGTGGCGACCGAGACCGCGCCAAACGTCCGAAGATGGGCCGTGCCGCCGGAGAAGGCAGTGACTTTGTCGTTGCGACAAGTGATAATCCTCGTTCGGAGGAGCCGGCGGCGATACTTGAAGAGATACTTCCCGGACTGAAAGCCAGTAGCGTCCAATTTCGAATTGAACCGGATCGTGCTGGCGCAATCGCACTTGCGATCTCCGAAGCGCGGAAAAACGATGTTGTCATCATTGCAGGGAAGGGACATGAAAAGGTGCAAATTTTCCATGACCGCACAATTCCATTCGACGATGCCGAGGTCGCGCGTCAGGCATTGTGCGGTAATGATACCGGCGTAATCCGGCAGGATTAGAAGCAGTGGACCTGACTCTGGAGCAAATTCGGTATTGGATCGGTGCAGAGCCCGCCACGGCGCGCTCCATCGGAGCGGCTGCGCTAGGCTATTCGATCGATTCGCGCACCATTCAGCCTGGCGATCTGTTCTTCGCGATTCACGGAGAGCGCTTCGACGGGCACGATTTTGTTGAATCCGCATTGAAGGCAGGTGCGGTTGCGGCCGTGGTCGCCAAGGCGCAGAGTCATCGATATCCGGCAGCCACCATTCGCCAGCAGCTTTTCGTCGTGGACGATCCTCTCAGCGCGTTGCAGCGTTTGGCATCTTCTGTCCGCCGTCATTGGGGCAAGCGGGTGATCGGCATTACCGGCAGCGCCGGCAAGACCACGACGAAAGAAGTCGTAGCGCAGGTGCTGGAGAGCCGCTTCCGAGTGCATAAGTCGGCAGGGAATCTGAACAACCATTATGGATTGCCGCTTCAGCTCCTGAAGCTGCAGCCGGAGCATGAAATCGCCATCCTGGAAATGGGCATGTCGCATGCGGGAGAGATCGCGGCGTTATGCAGAATCGCTGCGCCGGACTGGGGCATTGTGACGAACGTGGGAACGGCGCACGGTGAAAATTTTCCCGATGGGCAGGCCGGGATCGCCCGCGCCAAATATGAATTGATTGCGTCGTTGCCCAGGCACGGATTGGCTATTCTGAATTGCGACGACGCGTACGTGCAGCAGTTCGGACGCGACTTCGTTGGGAAAACCATTTACTACGGAGCGGGAGCCTGCGCCGATCCTCGCGCGGAATCAATCACCCCGATGGGTGTGGACGGAACGAAGTTTACAGTTTTAGCGGGAGAGCAGAGGGCTGAAATGCAGCTGCCTCTTCTGGGCGAACACAATGTCCGCAACGCCCTTGCTGGAATCGCCGCCGGCCTGGCGAGCGGCATTCCACTCGCTGCATGCGCGGCTGCATTGAAAGAGATGTCCGCCCCCGACAAGCGCGGTCAGGTTCTCCACATCGACGGCGCGATTGTGCTGAACGATTGTTACAACTCGAATCCCGCTGCTCTGCGCGCGATGGTGGATACGTTACTGACCATTCCGGCGCAACGGCGAATCGTTGTCGCCGGCGAAATGCTGGAGCTGGGTTCGAGCAGCGCGCAACTTCATCGCGAGTGCGGCGAGTACATGGCGAAGCGCGGGATCGACGTTGTTCTGGGTGTGCGCGGCGAGGCAACGTCCATCGTTTTCGGCGCAAAAGCTGCGGGTGCAGAGGCTACGTTTATTGCCACACCGGAGGATGCGGGAGTGTGGTTACGCGAGCATCTCCAACCGAAAGATGCTGTGCTTCTGAAAGCCTCGCGCGGTGTGCGTCTGGAGCGCGCGCTGGAAGTTCTGCAGGAAAAAATCTAACAGAGCTACTCTGCGCCCTCGGCCATCCAGCCATGCAGGTGCAGCCAGTTCTGCAGCAATATTGGCCACATGCGCAGCTCCGGATTGTCCTGCGCCAGGCCGACGCCGTGACGGCCCTGCTCAAACAAGTGCATCTCCGCCGGTACCCCTGCGCGCAGCAAAGCCTCGTAAAAAAGCACGCTGTTGATCACCGGTACAGCCTGATCGGCGGTTGTGCTGAACAGAAATGTAGGCGGAGTTTGCGGCGTGACCTGGGTTTCGTTTGAAAGCTCGTTTTCCAGCGCTGGATTCGGTTCCTCTCCCAGTAGATTATGCAGCGAGCCGTTATGGGTAATTCCCGGCTGCATGCTGATGACCGGATAGGCAAGCACTAGAAAGTCCGGGCGGCTGCTGACGCGTTCGACCGGATCGGCAGCCGTGGGATTCCCGGCATCAAAGTGTGTGCCTGCGGTCGCCGCCAGATGTCCACCCGCCGAAAATCCCATGATGCCGATGCGATCCGGATCGAGTCCATCCGCGGCAGCATGAGTGCGCACATAGCGAAGGGCACGCTGCGCATCGAGCAGTTCAATCGGATGATGGTAGCGCGGCCCCAGGCGATACGTCAGCACGAAGGCCGCGACGCCGCGCGCATTCAGCCAATGCGCGACCTGCGTCCCTTCTTTGTCGGTGGCAAGTATCTGATAGCCGCCGCCCGGGCAGACGACAATACCGGTATGGGTGGGATTCTGCGCGGGCAGATAAACAGTCAGGCTCGGCTGATCGACTGAGGCGGTTCCCAGGGCTCCGGGCGCGCCATTCGGCCACAACAAAATCGTCTGTGGCTGGGCCGCCGTATCGGCGGCGGGGACTATTTGCGCCGACAGGCCGCCAGCGCAAAACCCGCCAGCGCAGAAAAGGAGGAGTGCGAAAGAAATGCAGGATCGTAACAAGAAGCGCGGCGTCACGATTATTTTTTCTCCGAAAGGACGGAAACTCCATATTGCTGCAATTGAATTGATGAAACCGTATCGCCCGAAAGTACGTCCCGCATGGATGCGGGCAGCGGGATGGTTTGAGGCTGCGGAGACAGGTTCACCAGGATGAAGACAGCACGACCTTTGCCATAGCGGGCGTTGACATCGATCCCGGCAGGGACGGGGCCGAATGCGGGCTGTACGTCACTCATCTCTGTCATCCATCGGGCCAGTTTTGCCATGCCGGCTTCATCCATCCAAACGCCGACATAAGTAATGCTGCCTTTGCCGATTTTGCGGGTGATGATCGCAGGCTTTCCATTGAGCCATCCATTGCTCTTTCCGTAGGTTTCGAGCACCTGTGTGTCGGGCTTGCTAGTGCTTAAAAGTTCCGCCCACAATTGGCTGGTGTTTTCTCCAAACTGGCCGGAAACAGGGACCGGATTTTCCAGGGCATAGTATTGCTCCACGCGGCCGCCGAGCAGGGAAGCGAGCGGCCCCGGCTGCCGTTCCGTTTGCAGGGCATTGTCACTGTTCTTCATACCAGTACGCTGGCCCAGAACGAGATGACCGCCTTTCTTGACATAGGCAATCAGGTTTTCAGCGGCTGCATCGGAGAGCACATTCAGCCCCGGCGCGACGACCAGTTTGTACTGGTTCAAATCAACCGTGGGCTGCACAATATCTACCGATTGCGCGATGTCGCGCAGAGGTCGGTAATAACTTTGCAGCTCAGCAATGGGATCGTAATTTTTGTTATGACGTTGCCAGTCGATGCTCCAAAAGCTCGGGTACGTATGCAGAATTGCAACCTGGGATCTCGGCGAGGTTCCAGCCAACGCGGGTCCGGCCTTTGCGAACTCTTTTCCAATCTCAGCGACCTCTGAATACAATGGCACGGGAGTGCCATCGGCGCCGATCAAAGTGCCGTGATATTGCTCCTGGCCATTCAGCGCGCTGCGCCACTGCCAATAGCTGACGGCATCGGCGCCGTGCCCGATGTTTTCCCAGGCCATCGCCCGCACTTCGCCTTTGTTCAGATCGTTGTTGTTGGCCGCCCAATTGACGTGTCCGGGTTGCGTCTCCATGATCCAGAAGTTTTTCTGTTTGAATCCGCGTGTCAAGTCGTCAGCGGAACCATTTTTATAAGGGTCTAAATGTCCCTCGCCGACGTAATCATCCCACGCCGCCAGGTCGAGGTCCTTCGTTACCTCGTAATGGTCGAAGCCGTCGAACCAGCCCATCATGTTGGTGGTGATGAATTGTCGTGGCGCCGCATATTGGCGAATCGCATCGAGCTGATTTTTTTGGTAGCTGCGCCAAGTATCGCTGACGAAACGTTTCCAGCTCAACAGCAGGCCTGGGTTGCCCGGCTCGGTTTCAATGGGAATCTGGTTCCAGTTGCTGTAAGTCTGGCTCCAGTAAGAAGTGGTCCAGCGGGCATTCAGGTTATCGAGCGTGCCGTAGCGATTTTTCAGCCATGCCTGGAAGTCCGCGCGTGTCTGCGGATCGAAAGAGACCTCGAGATATTCGTTATCGATCTGCCAGCCGATCACATACGGATTGTGTCCGAAGCGTTGCGCCATGCGGCTGGCGATGTCGCGGGCCAGCTCACGATATTTCGGATTGTCCCAATTGAACTGCTGGCGATTGCCATGTTCTTCCTTGCGACCATCTTGGTTGGTGCGCAGCGTCTCTGGATATTTTTGCGTCAACCAGGCGGGTGGCGCTGCAGTGGGCGTGCCAAGCACGGTGTAGATGCCGCGCTTTCCGGCTTCATTGATGGCGCGTTCCAGCCAGTCAAGTTTGTAGTCGCCTTCGGACGGCTCCATCGTGCTCCATGCAAATTCGCCGACGCGGACGAAATGGATCCCGGCTTTCTGCATCAAATCAAGATCGATGGGCCAGCGCGATTGCGGCCAGCGCTCCGGATACCAGGCAGCACCGAGCAATATCGGTGAAGGTGGTGGAGCTGTGTTTCTTGCAGATTCCGATACGTTGGTGGAGAGTTTGGCTTGGCCTGCGGAGAATTGCGGGAAAAGAAGAGACGTGCAGCACAAGGCAGATGCGAGAGCAAAAGCGGACAACTTGACGGTAGGAATTCTTATTATCATGACAAAGGTTCTTCCTCAGAAAGGACGACACGCGACATTGCGACAAGGTGACGGACTGGATTGTCGAGCAGGGTAACCCGAATCAGTGAAAGCGGGTCATGACTTCTTGAGCTTCTGGCGTCACCGCTTCTCCACAGGTTGAGCCATCCATGAGTCGCACGTAATCTACTTGGAGAAGGCCGTTTCTAGCGCGTCGCGAGATCGTGCCGAGTGGCATAACCTGCCTTGGATGCAATGAATCTCCATCCGTGAACACGCCACGGAATGTATACGATTTGTAGTTGTTCGCAACCGCAGGGTGGTTTGTGACCACGTAGGCCACAATCGGCTTTTTAGACACATTGCGGGCTCGAATGATCGTTTGCCCGCGACGGTTGCTTTCAGAGGTCCTAATAAACGTGCTGCACGCGGTTGTCCGCGCACTCGCTCTAACTCCAAACAGGAGGATAGGCGTCAATATCAGTGAAACCAGATACATGCTCCTCATTGAAAGCCTCCGCTCTGAACGTGAACATTGTAGCGCAGCAGCAAGACAACCTGCGGGTCGAAGTTGAAGATCAATCGATTTACCGGGTGCCTTCGACATATCCGTGAACCGCGTGATATTCTCGGTAGTTTCTTTTGAGAGGATTCGATGAGCCCAGATACGCTCGATCAGACTGAGACGCGACCTGCGCAATTTCACCAGTTCACCGATGAACAGCAGCAGTTGCGGAAAGAGATTCGCGACTTTGCCGCGCGCGAGATCGCACCGAATGTCATGCGTTGGGATGAGGCCAGTGAATTCCCCTCGGACCTGGTCAAGCAACTCGGTCAGATGGGCCTGATGGGCGTCATCTTCCCGCCAGAATATGGCGGGGCCGGTCTTGGCTATGTCGATTACGTCATCGCCATTGAAGAGCTTTCCCGCGTCGATGGATCGGTGGGCATCATTGTTGCCTCTCATAATTCTCTCGCGACCAATCACATTTATCTCGCGGGTACAGAAGAACAGCGGCAGAGATACGTTTCCCGTCTGGCGAGTGGAGAATGGCTAGGCGCATGGGGTTTGACCGAGGCGGGTTCCGGTTCCGACGCCAGCGGCGCTCGTACGACGGCGATGAAGAAGGGCGACCGTTGGGTGCTGAACGGGAATAAAACATTTATCACCAATGGCCATTATGCCGACGTTACGGTCGTGATGGCGGTCACAGATAAATCCAAAGGGACCCATGGGTTTTCCGCTTTCGTGGTGGAGAAGGGCACTCCAGGATTCCGTCCTGGCAAAAAAGAAAACAAGCTGGGATTGCGCGCCAGCGATACCTCAGAGCTGATCTTTGAGGACTGCGAAATCCCGGCGGAAAATTTGCTGGGAAAAGAGGGCGACGGCTTCGTCGATGCCATGCGTGTGCTCGACGGCGGGCGCATTTCCATCGCCGCTTTGTCGCTGGGGATCGCGCAGGGCGCTTTCGACGCGGCGGTAAAGTACATCAAGGAGCGCAAGCAGTTCGGCAAAACCATCAGCGAATTCCAGGGTATTCAATGGAAAGTCGCCGATATGGCGACTCAACTGGATGCCGCGAAGCTGCTGACGCTGCGGGCGGCGCAGATGAAAGATGCGGGTCAGAAAACAACGCTGGAATCGTCCATGGCGAAGCTGCACGCCAGCGAAACCGCAGTCAAGATTTGCGATGAGTGCGTGCAGTTGCACGGAGGCTATGGGTTCATCAAAGACTATCCGGCGGAAAAATTCTACCGCGATGTAAAGCTGTGCACTATCGGCGAGGGCACGAGTGAAATCCAGCGGATGGTGATCGCCCGCGAAGTGCTGAAGGGGTGATTTAATTGACTTGAGAATATTTATTCTTCGGTCGCTCTTTTAGCGATCTGGAACAATTTCACCAATGTTTAAAGGCCGAGCAACATATGAGCCTTTAAGGTTTCCAATAAGTTTTATACTTTTCTACGCGATTAGGGGCGCTAGTCGGCGGACGCATCGATCTCCTCATGGTTCGACTTGGTTGTTCGGTTGGACTGTCTGGAATGAGTAGTAGAAGAGCAAGCGGCGGGCAAAATAAACAAGCTATATAAAAAGGCCACTTAGGCCCACCGGTCACATTAGACTTTGAGCGTCGCTTCCATTGCCTCCTGTAGCGGCGTCTCGTTCGAAAAAATCCAACTATTCGCATATTTCCCGATTTTTCCTAGTCGTCACTCTCTCCAACTAAAGAGTTCGATACACGTCCACATTTAAACTCGGCTGCTGGTTGATGTGCGAGCTGATCGGGAACCGTGATGGTCACCTGCATGGCCCTAATTTACCACTTCTGAGTTACTCGATCGGTTCGACTGGCCTCGATCGGAAGCGCGGCTTTTTCATCATGTAGCCGATGGGAATCAGGCAGGCGGTCAATATGACCAGGACGTGGACCGTATCCACATAGGCCAGCATCCGTGCCTGTTGCAGCATCAGATTGTAGATCTGCGCGGCCGAATGCGTCGCGGCATCGGCGGAGGAATACCCGCGGTGCGCAAGCGCGCCTGTTAGACCATTGTTCAGCGCTAGGTATTGCGTTGAAGAGGGATATATATGGGCGGACAGGAATTGCTGATGCGTCTGTGCGCGCCGTACCAACATGGTGCTGATGAATGAGATGCCCACGCCGCCGCCAATATTGCGCGCCAGCGCGGTCAGGCCGGAAACCTCATTATTTTTCTCCTGGGGAACGCCGACATAGGACATGACGCTGATCGGCACAAAGAGAAACGGCATTCCCAGCACCATGATGACGCGCCAACTGGCCGCATTCCAAAAGCTGATGCTGAGATCGAGATCTCCGATGCGCCAGATGCCGAACGTCAGCAGGCAGAACCCGAAGGTAATCATCAGGCGCGGATCGAGCTTTTGCCCAATCAAGCCGACGATGGGAAACAGCACGATCAGGACCAGTCCCCCGAGCGAAAGCGCGAGTCCGGCCTCGGTGGCGGTGTAGCCGAGAACCTCCTGCAGAAATTGGGGAATCATGACGGTGGTGGAGTAAAGGGCGGCTCCAATCAGCAACATGACGATTTGCGTCATGGCGAAGTTGCGCTTGCGATAGAGAGACAGATCGATGATGGGATGCTTCGCCGTCAATTCGCGATAGAAGAATGCAACGAAAGCCACTGCAGCAACGAAGGCGCACGTAACGATAAAGCGCGAACTGAACCAGTCATCCTCCTGCCCCTTATCGAGCAGGATCTGCAACGCTCCAATCGAAAGCGCCAGCAATCCTAGTCCGATGGCATCGATGTCGCCAGCGCGCTGGCGCACCCGTTTTAGATACGGGGGGTCCTGCACAATGCGGCTGGTCAGCAGCAGCGACAAAATGCCGATGGGAATATTCAGAAAAAATATCCAGCGCCAGGTGTAGTTATCCGTGATCCATCCGCCAACGGTCGGACCAATGGCGGGCGCCAGCACGACCGCCATGCCGTAAAGAGAAAACGCCAGGCTGCGCCGTTCGGGCGGAAATGTGTCGGCAAGAATAGCGCGCTCGCTCGGCTGCAGACCGCCTCCTCCCACGCCCTGGATGACGCGGAAGAAAATCAGCATGGGCAGAGAAGTCGCCAGGCCGCAGAGAAATGAGGAGATGGTAAACAACGCGACGCAGGTCATGTAGAAACGCTTGCGGCCAATGCGGTTCGAAATCCATCCGCTGATGGGGAGCACGATAGCGTTCGAAACCAGATACGAGGTCAGCACCCAGGTGGCTTCGTTGTAGCTGGCGCCGAGGGTACCGGCAATATGCGGCAGCGCGACATTGGCGATGCTGGAGTCGAGGGACTCCATAAATGTTGCCAGCGTTACCGTAAATGTAATGACCCAGGGATTGAATCGCGGGGTCCAATGCTCGTAGTGGAACTCGTTGTCGTCGTCCCGTGCTTGCGCGGCAGGGACAACGGAAGACTGCGCCATGCCTGCTCCCAGAACTTTTCGAGCAACCGCAACTCATCCGCAGAATACGCTTCAGTGATGGCACAGGAGGCGAACAGGATCGCTGTGTCTTGCCAGGTTGAAGGAATTGGATGAAAGGCAGATTGCCGGAAGATTTCTCTAATAGATTAAAGCAGGCGAGATCGCGATGCGCAGTTTGCCGAATCGTTTGAATGCCGCTTTTTATATTTCAGGAGCAATAAAGACAAGCTTCCGGCAGCAAGGCAACACCTGAAAATTGTCCTGCTATTCCTTCCAGGTAAAGCTGCGAACCCCGGGAAACGCACGAAGCGGCTCGATGGAAGATGGTGTGTGGGGTACATGCGATGCCCGTGCGGTCCACTTCAGTTCGCATTCCAGGGTGGAGAGCGAATCAGGCGGATCGTATTGAGCATTCCAGTGCGTAATGGCGTAATGCGCTTTCAATAGTTCTGCGCGCAGGTCGGTCTCACTGGGAGAAGGCGATGAAAACATCAGGCAAAGTGTCCCCCGAAATTCCTTAGGGAAAATCCGTTCCAGCAGCTTCAGAGCCCAAAGAATGAAGAATGCAATGAAGGTCGCGGCGATACCTAGATAAAGATTGCCGCCTCCGAACAGAAGGCCGAGCACGGTGACAAACCAGATGGTGGCCGCGGTGGTAACGCCGCTGACCTTCATGCCCTGCTTCATGATGACGCCGGCGCCAATAAAGCCGATGCCAGTCAGGATGCCCAGCGGCAGCCGCATCAGGTCCAGAACGTTGAAGGAACCGGGCGGCTTGCCTGCCAACGGAAGCAGAAGATTGACCTGAAGCATGGCCAGAGTCGAAGCCAGGCAGACCAGCATGGTGGTGCGCACACCCGCCGGATTGCCGTGTTCGTCGCGATTCAAGCCAATCATGAAGCTGGCAATGGATGCCAATGCAAGACGGAGCGCGATTTGTTCCCAGGTGACATGGAGTGGCATCGAATCCTCGTATAGATTCAGGCAATCCTTTTTTGCCACATCTTCAAGATGCAAATTCTACCGTGCACGAATTTGGATGCCGTCAGGGCGGATAGAAGCGAGATGCAGCGTATAAAGCTGCCAATTTATCGCGTGTTATCGCGCGGCGGCTGGACGTCCGGAGTTTTTCGAGAGTAGCTGTCGAGCGCGGTTACTCCTGCAATGCTTTGTCCGAACGCGATATCATCGCCCAGTATGCTTCCCTCAACATCGGACTCGGCGGCTCCGGCCCAGAAGATAGAAAACCTCGTAGAGCGTCTGCGTGCCGGCGACAGCCGGGCGCTGGCGCGCGCGATTTCTCTGGTGGAGAACGATTCTTCGGGTGTGGCGGAGGTATTGTCTGCCTGCTTCCCGTACACCGGTAATTCGTTGCGAATCGGTTTGACGGGTGCGCCCGGTTCCGGCAAAAGCACATTGGTCGATCAACTGGCGAAACACTATCGCGCGCAGCAGCACCCGGTGGGAATCGTCGCGGTCGATCCCACCAGTCCCTTTACCGGGGGCGCCATCCTGGGCGACCGGATTCGCATGCAGAGCCACCACGCCGATCCAGGGTTATATATCCGCAGCATGGCCACGCGAGGTTTTCTGGGCGGCCTTGCGTCGACCACCGCCGATGTCGCATCCGTGGTGGAGGCAAGCGGCAAGACTCGCCTGCTGATTGAAACCGTCGGCGTCGGGCAGGATGAGGTCGATATCGTGCGGCTGGCCGATGTCACCGTTGTGGTTCTGGTTCCCGGGCTGGGAGATGATGTTCAAAGCATCAAGGCTGGCATTTTGGAGATCGCCGATATTTTTGTGGTGAACAAAAGCGATCGCGAAGGCGCGGACCGCGTCGAACGTGAAATCCGCACCATGCAATCGCTGGGCGGCCATGGGGAGGGATGGGTTCCGCCCGTGGTGCGCACCATCGCCAGCACTGGGGAAGGGACGGGCACGCTGGTCGAGACCATCGACCGCTGCGCGGAATGGCTGCGGCAGCATGGAGAACTCGAAAAACGGCGTGCCGACGCATGGCGGGAAAGGCTGCTCGAAATGATTCGGCGACGCCTGACGCATGAGCTGGTCCATCATCGCATGGGCAGCTCTGAACTGCAGACGTATGCTCGCGCGGTGGCGGAAGGTGGCCAAGACCCTTATGTTCTGGTAGAACGTCTGGTGCGCGGTTTGCTCGATTTGCACAGCGATGGGCCGAGCATCCCATCATGTAATTGATTAAAGGGTCGGCACACGATTATGTTTCGAATTGATCATCTTGGAATTGCAGTCAGCGACCTGCGCCAGGCCTGCAGTTTTTATGAGCTGCTGGGAATGGCCGCCGGGCCGGAGGAGATTGTGGAGCACGAGCAGGTACGCACGGTCATGATTCCAGCCGGTGAAAGCCGCATTGAATTGCTGGAGCCGATCTCTCCCGACTCCGTGATCGGACGTTTCATCGATCGGCGCGGGGAAGGGATGCATCACGTCGCGCTGCATGTGGATGATATTGCCGAAGTCTTTGCCGAAATGAAAGGCGCCGGAATGCGCCTGGTATCGGATGAATTGAAGATTGGCGCGGGCGGGCATCTATATTTCTTCGTGCATCCTTCCAGTACCGGCGGCGTGTTGGTTGAAATCTGCCAGAATGCCGACTCTGATGTTTCTGCGGACATGCCCGCCTGATGTTGATTTTGGTTGTCGATACGGCCGGAGCGGACGGCGGCGTGTTGCTGGCGCGAAACGAAAGCGCGGCATTCAATCCCGATCAGACCGATGTGCTGGCTGTCCACACGCTTGAACCTCGAAAATTTTCTCAGCAATTGATCCTGGCGATCAATGAGTTGTTGCAGGAAAATCGTCTGGCGCTCGCCGATGTCGATGCGTTTGCCGTAATTGCCGGACCCGGTTCATTCACCGGTCTGCGGGTTGGTCTCAGCGCTGTAAAGGCGCTGGCGGAGATCACAGGCAAACCCATCATCGCTTTGTCGCGCCTCGCCGTCCTGGCAGCGGCATCTGAAACGGGCTGCTCGCCGCAAGTTTCCGATACCGCGGTCCACGCGGTGCTCGATGCCGGGCGCGGCGAATTTTATCACGGTGTCTATCGCGACTCAGGATGCACCCGCGTGAGTGAATCGCTCGAGTCTCTGCCTGCATTGCAGAGTAGTGTTGCGGGCATACCCGGTCGGATCGCGGTCTTTGAGCCGCTTGTTTTCGAGACGTTGCATGCCGCGCTGAACTCCGCGCCGTGCAGGATTTCCTCGTTATCCGTTCGAGAAGCGTTGCCGCTAGCTCTGGCCGCATGGAAGGCGAAACAGTTCACCGGAGTCGCTGAACTGGATGCAAACTATCTGCGTCGAATGGTTCCCAAACTCAACTAGCTCCGCGACGATTTCAGCGCATAAACAATGGAATTTGCCAATACTCTTCCTTCTTTGTAATCGTCAAGTCAGCAGCCGGCGCGGGTACATCGACATTCAAAACAACGAAATCTCCGCATAAAAAACCGCCGTAGCGGAAAAGCTGCATCCCATTGATTGCGGCAGGCGCAATTGCAGTCTGGAACTATCAGGCCAGATTCCACGCATACGCGAAGAACTTTCCATGCAAAGGAGTTTCATGAATGAGCAGAACCCTAACAAAAAGCGCGAATTTCCGCGCGATTTCCAGATCAACCAGGATTCACAGATCAATCCAGATTTTGCTTGCGACGGCTGTGGTTATGCTGTGGGCGACAGCGAATTCAGCGGCGCAATCCGTGCTGACGCATCATGTGCGAGATGCGATTAACAACGGTAAAGCGCAATCCGTAGGACATCTTCCACCCAACCAATTACTGAAGCTGGATATCGTTCTGCCGCTGCGCGATCAGGCTGGGCTCGAGGACTTGCTGAGCGAGATCTACGATCCGAATAGCTCCGAATACTTGCACTTCCTCACCGTCTCGGAGTTCACCGAGAGATTCGGTCCCAGCCAGGAGGATTACGATGAGGTGGTTCAATTCGCGAGAAAGAACGGTTTCACTGTAACGGGCGGAAGCCGGGATGGCATGGATGTGCAGATCCAGGGCCCTGTATCCGTGGTCGAAGCGGCCTTCCACGTAAACATGCTGACCTATCAGCACCCGACTGAGAATCGCAAATTTTATTCCGCGGATCGTGAGCCCACGGTCGACCTGCCATTCGATCTTTGGCATGTCGCCGGTTTGAACAACGCTTCTCTCCCACATCCGCTGTTGGTAAAAAAGAGCGAGTACGCGGCGGCCCATGGTATTTCGCCGGAGGCGGTTGTTTCTCATGCCACCACCGGATCGGGACCTTCCGGCTCCTTTCTGGGAAGCGACATGCGTGCGGCTTACTATGGCTATACAAGTCTTACCGGAGCCGGTCAGAACCTTGGACTATTCGAATTTACAGGCACCGATATGGCCGACTTGCAAACATATTTCAAAAACATCGGCAAAACCAACAAAGTGCCGATCAAGCTGCTCTCGACCGACGGAACCAAGACCTCGTGCGTGGACAGCAAAGCGGGCGGTTACTGCGAAGATACCGAACCGACGATCGATATGACACAGGCGCTGGGGATGGCCCCCGGACTTTCAAGCCTGGCGGTGTATGTTGGATCGCTCGATACCGCGATTCTGAGCGCAATGACCACGCACTCTCCGCTGCCGACGACGATTGCTTGTTCATGGGGCTGGACGCCGGTGGATCCAAAGACATTGAACCCCTACTTCGAAAGAATGGCAGCCCAAGGCCAGAGCTTTTTTGCCGCCTCCGGCGATAGTTCAACCTGGACAACGAAAGATGCATGGCCCGCGGACAATGCATACGTCATTTCTGTGGGCGGCACGGATCTTACAACCACTCGAGCGGCTGGTCCCTGGAAATCGGAAACGGGCTGGGCGTATGGCGGCGGCGGGATTTCTCCAGACAAGATTGCGATTCCGTCCTGGCAAAAGATTTCGGGAGTAATTAATTCCACCAATAAGGGATCGAAAACCTATCGTAACGGCCCCGATGTTTCTGCAAATGCGAATTTCACCTTCTACACTTGCATCGATCAGAAACCGTGTGTGGCAAATGAGTATGGAGGCACAAGCTTCGCCGCCCCCATGTGGGCCGGTTACATTGCATTGGTCAACCAGCGGCTAGCTGCCAACAGACATGCGCGGATTGGGTTCCTCAATCCCACCATCTACAAGCAGAATCTGACATCCAGCTATGTCAAGGATTTCCATGACATTACCTATGGACGCTCCGGGAATTATTCGGCGGTGAAAGGGTATGATTTGACGACTGGGTGGGGCAGCCCAAAAGCTGGCCTGATCAATGCGCTCGCTCCCTAGTATCACCAGGCTGCCGGCTGAATCTGGTTGCCGGATAAGGAAGAACCAGGCCAGCGGTGAAAAGAACAAATGAATGACTTGGGAGATGAATACAGCGGGGTCATCGTTCGACGGGGAACGATAACCGACATTGAGAGGATTATGGGCCTGGCGGAAAACACGCCCACGTCCTCCCGGTGGCCGCGGGCGACTTACGAGGCCATTTGCACGGAGGAGCGGACGGCGGAAGATGCCATAGCCCGAGCTCTTTTTATCGCCAGCACGAGAAACCCCCAGTCTTCGCCAGAAATTATCGGGTTTGCGCTTTTTTGCGCTATTTCCACGACCGGCGGGGGAGAATGCGATCTCGAAAATATGGTTGTGGCGAATGACTGCAGAAGGCAAGGGATTGGGCGGCGGCTCCTGAATACGGGTGTTCTTTGGTGCCGCACCTGGTGTTCTGCAGCGCAACATTTGAGTCAAGATGGTTTGCGCTCGAGAGAAGGCGAACGGCCCGACGTTGCTCTTTGGCTGGAGGTTCGCGCCTCCAACCGAAATGCAATCGCATTTTACGAAAACGCCGGGCTTCATATCAGCGGGCGAAGAACGGGCTATTATGCACAGCCCACGGAAGACGCCGTACTGATGACCGCTTCGCTGCGGGACCTTACTTCCGCCTGTTGAAATCTTCCCATTGCCAGTGGCGAACCCAAGTGGTACTTTGGCCGTCTATAGAACGTAGGAGGTGCCTTTCTATGGAGATTTCCATTGAGCAGGCGATACGCCCTGCGGCCAACCCTCTTGGCCGTTTGGTGGAGGAACACCGGCAATACGCTCGTAAACTGGAAGCCATTCTGGCCCAATCGTATCTCAGCGAAGGGGATCGGATCGAAGCGGCCCGGCTGAAAAAACTCAAACTGAAACTGAAAGATGAAATGGAACGATACTCGCGGCCCGCGAAATCTCTGTCCGCCTGATCGTGCTTTTCTCATCTAAATACCGCGTTGACGGCCAGATCGTCTGACTGTTCCGCAAAGTCGCGGGAGTTCGCGCATCGAACCGTATAATCGGACATACGAGATGGTTCGCGACGGATATTTCTACGGTTTGGGATTCGCGGTCGTGGCCGCCCTGATCTGGGCAGCTACGGGTTCGCCGCTTTTTATCTGGATTCCGTTGCTGCTGGCTGCTTTTTTCCTTTGGTTCTTTCGCGACCCGCGGCGCGAGATTCCAGAAGCTCCCGGCTTGATTGTTTCGCCCGCTGACGGCAAAGTTACCGCAATGGAGACCATTCAAACCGCCGCTGGCCTGCAGCGGAAAATCAGTATTTTCCTGAACGTTTTTAACGTTCACGTCAACCGCTCCCCCATCGCCGGAAATATTCAGGCAGTCGATTACAAAAAAGGAAAATTCCTGAATGCGATGAATCCCATCTCCGCCGCCGAAAATGAGCAGAATTTGGTGGAAGTGATAGGTGAGCTATGCTCTGTAAGTTTCTGTCAAATAGCTGGGTTACTGGCACGGCGCATCGTATTTCAAAAGCAAGTTGGGGATTGGGTGCACCGGGGCGAGCGCGTCGGTCTGATTAAATTTGGCTCCCGTGTCGATGTCATGTTCCCCATGAGTTGCGAATTGCAAGTGAAAATCGGCGATCACGTGAAGGGCGGCGCCTCGGTGCTTGCCATTATGTCGCCGCCGGAGGGCGAGGAGATGCTGGCTGCTGTTGCCTCTGAGTCGTCGGGACTGCTGGCTTCATCTGGATTGCGCGACAGGCCTGGGGAGCCGCGGCGATGATCCCCGCCACGGTTTCGGACCGGCACACAAAACGGCGTCCCGCGCGGCGCGGCATGTATATTCTGCCATCGCTGTTTACCGCAGGCACCATCGCCGCCGGTTTCTACGCCATCGTGCAGAGCCTGCAGGGCTCTTCTCTCGAACCTCATCATTTCGACTATGCCGCCCTGGCCATCGGCTTCGCCGTGCCCTTCGACGGTCTGGATGGCCGCATCGCTCGCATGACGAATACGGCCAGTGAGTTTGGCCGCGAACTCGACTCTCTGGCAGACGTGATCACCTTCGGCGTTGCCCCGGCCATCCTGGCATACAGCTGGGGTTTTCGCATGCTTCCCTACAACATGGACCCGGTTCTGCGTCAGAAATTGATGCAACTGGGTGCCGTGGTTTGCTTCCTGTTTTTGATCTGCGGCGCGTGCCGTCTGGCTCGGTTCAACATCAGCTCCGATGCCAAGCCAAAAAATCCGGGACGACCGGATCGGAAATATTTTGTCGGAATGCCCATTCCAGCTGCGGCTGGCGTGGTTGCGGCCACGGTCCACTTTTTCGGAGGCACTCCGGTTTTCAACCGGGCCATCGCCGTCGTCTGGCTATTGCTGGTAGGACTGGTCGGGTTTTTGATGGTCAGCACATGGCGCTTCTGGAGCGGCAAAGAGATTACTCTTACCGGCCGCCATCCCTTCCAACTTCTGGTGCTGATCGGAGCGGTCGTCAGCGTCGTGGTGCTGTTTCACCACATCCTGCTGTTCATACTTGCATTTGGATATATGTTTTCCGGGCTGCTGGCGCGCGCCGCCTACTCCTGGTCGATGCGGCATCGAAAGATCGCGAGGATCGGCGACCCGATTGCTGACGCCTCGTCAATGCAGCAGGATTCAAATCGCACGGGGACAATGTAGATGTCAGAAAGGCCCTTACGAATCGCATTGGTGGGCGCCGGCAGTCTGCTGGGCAAGGCACTCAACGATGAACTGGCGGCTTCTGCCTTCGCCGCGGCGGACATCCATTTGGTCGACGATGAGGAAGCATTCGGCAAGCTTGCCGCCACTGGCGATGAGGTGACTTTTATCCAGCATCTCGATGCCGACTCCTTCGAGGGCTGCGATTTCACTTTTTTTGCGGGTCTGCCGGAAATTACCCGAAAACATTGGCAGCAGGCCTTAAAAGCTGGGTCTCGCATTGTCGATCTTTCCGGGGAACTGGAAGGTTCCCCCGGCATTCCGGTCCGCGCGCCGTGGATTCAGGAGAACCTTGCGACCGCCGACTCGGCGCCTGCTTCGCAGTTGGCGGAAGCTCCCGATCTGCAGACGCGCGCCGTGGTCGCGGCTCATCCAGCCGCGGTGTTGCTGGCGATGCTGGCTACCCGCATTCAGACGGTCGCGCCCATCCGGGAGATCTGGGCAACGTTGCTGCAACCTGCCTCGGAGTTTGGCCACGCCGCGCTCGAAGAACTGCATCAGCAGACGACAAATCTACTGACTTTTCAGCCCTTGCCGACGGAAGTTTTTGGCGGCCAGACGGCCTTTAACTTGTCGGTCTCATTCCCCGCCGAGAGCAGAATCAATCTGGGCCATACGGGCGATATTATTCGCAAGCACTACGCAAAGATCGCTGCTCCGTTGGCGGCCTCGCTTGCGCTCCAGATGGTTCAGGCGCCGGCATTCCACGGCTATGCCCTGTCGATTGCTGTGGAGCTTACACAGGTGGTCAAGCCGGAGGCGCTGGATCGCTCTCTGAGCGGATCTCATGTCCACGTTGTACCCCATGCCAGCCAATTTCCCGGTACTGTCCAGGCAGTGGAAGAAGATGATGTGCAGGTCCTGGTACAACCGGTTTTCCGGGAAGGGCAGGGGACAGATGGCGAGACCGACCGCATCTGGCTGTGGGTGGTCGCCGACAACCTGAAGTTTGCCGCACGAAACGCCATCGCCTGCGCGCTGGAGTTGAACCGTCTGCGCCCCCGCGGCAGCGTGCAATAGCTTATCTTCGACGTCGGACGCGGTTTTCACGTAAAATACGTGATACACGTAAATGACGGGAGGATTTTCATGTCAGACACTCAGAAGCAAAATCTGACGCTAAGTCTGAAAAAGCAGACAGTGCAAAAAATCAAAATTTTGGCCGCGAAGCGCTCGACGTCCATTAGCGGTTTTTTGGCCGGGCAGATCGAGATGCTGGTGGGCGAGGAGGAAGCGTATGAGTCCGCTCGTCGGGCGGCATTGGAATTGATGGACCGTGGGTTTCACATGGGAGGCGTCCACTCCATAAACCGCGATGAATTGCATGAGCGTTAAAACGTTCGTTGATACGAATATCCTCATCTACGCTCATGACGTGGACGCAAATGAGAAACATACTGCTGCAAAAAAGGTTTTGTATGAGTTATGGGAGGGCCACAGGGGTTTTCTCAGTACACAAGTGCTACAGGAGTTTTATGTCAATGTCACCCGAAAACTGGCGAAGCCGCTAACCAAAAGGTCTGCCCGCTCAGTGATCGATCGATATGCTCTTTGGTGCGTTGATACGACGCCGGTCGAAATTGCGTCAGCTTTTCGTATCGAGGATGAAGCTAAGATAGGATTCTGGGACGCTCTGATTTGTGCTGTAGCCTTGAAAGCCGGCGCGGAGCGGATATTGTCCGAAGACCTCAACTCTGGCCAAAAAATTGCGGGTATTCGAATCGAGAATCCCTTTGCGCAATTTCGATTGAAGTAAGGTGCATAGGAGCGCCATGAATTCTCGCAGAAGAGATTTGCTGAAATTGGCAGGCGGTGGCATGGCCGCTACCTTAGCCTCGGTTCCGGTTTTGCGCGCAGCCGACCGGACTTCCATTCCAGCATCCAATCACAACGGCATTTTTGATGTCCGATCGTTCGGTGCAATCGGGGACGGCAAAACCATCGACACGCCCGCGGTGAATCGCGCCATTGATGCCGCGGCCAAATCCGGCGGCGGAACGGTTCTGTTTCCCGCGGGTACCTATGTCTGCTACTCCATCCATCTGCGAAGCTATGTGAACCTGCTGCTGGAGCAAGGCGCGACGATTCTCGCGGCGCCAACGCCCGCAAACGGAATCGGTGGATATGATGCGCCGGAGCCGAATGTGCCCTGGGCCGCTTACCAGGACTACGGCCACACCCACTGGCACAATAGCCTGATCTGGGGCGAAAGCATTCACGACGTCAGCATCTGTGGGCCTGGGCTAATCTGGGGCAAGGGGCTGGATCGAGGATGGGGCCGCAGTACGCCGCTCGCCGTGGAGACCCCGGGCGGTGGCAACAAATCGATTTCGCTAAAAAATTGCCACAACGTCACGTTAAAAGATTTTTCGATTCTTCAGGGCGGATGGTTCGGGATTCTGGCGACCGGCGTTGACAATCTGACAATCGACAATTTAAAGATCGATACCAACCGCGATGGCATGGACATCGACTGCTGCCGCAATGTCCGCGTCTCCAATTGCACCGTCAATTCTCCCTGGGACGACGCTATCGTTCCGAAGAGTTCGTTCGCGCTGGGGGAGCCGCGCGCGACCGAAAATGTCACCATCTCCAACTGCTATGTGACAGGGACCTACCAATTGGGAACCCTGCTCGACGGTACTTTCCGGAAATTTCCCGCAGGAGAACACGTCGGACGCACCGGTCGCATCAAGCTGGGGACGGAATCCAATGGCGGATTCAAGAACATCGCCATCTCCAATTGCGTTTTTGAAGGTTGCCATGGCCTGGCGCTCGAAACCGTGGATGGAGCGTTGCTCGAGGATATTGCCATCACCAATATCACCATGCGCGACATCGTGTCGGCGCCGATTTTTCTCCGGCTGGGGTCGAGAATGCGCGGGCCTAAGAGCGCCGCGATCGGTCAATTACGCAGAGTTCTTCTCAGCAATATCGTGGTCTCAAACGCCGCCTCACAACAATGCTCTATTCTCAGCGGCATTCCCGGTCATGCGGTGGAAGACATCAAGATCAGCAATATTTTCATCCAGCACCAGGGTGGAGGAACCGCGGAGCAGGCGGCGCTCAATCCTCCTGAAGTTGAAACTCAATACCCTGAGCCCAATATGTTCGGCGTGACGCCGGCACAGGGGTTCTATCTCCGGCATGTCAAAAACATCGACATGAGCCACATTGAGATCGCTTCGCTCGAGTCCGACCGGCGTCCCGGATTCATGTTGCAGGATGTTCAGAATGCGGATTTTCTGCGCATCAAAACCCAGCAGGGAGTTCCCGTCTTTTCTCTCAAAGATGTCGAAAATTTTGGCGTTGCGCTCAGCCCGGGAGTTTCGGATACGATATTGGAACAAGTGAAAGTGAAGACTTTCTAGCATTTTGCGGATACTGCGTCTTTTGCCAACAGACGGACACATTCAAGGAACAGCCGAGAAATTTTCATCTCAGGATTAAGGAGACAAGCAATGGCAAAGGGAGTTATCAGCGATAAGGAAGCAGCGGCATATCAGGAGGACGGCTACATTCTGGTGCGCGGCATGTTGGATGCCCAGGAAATCGAGATGCTAGGACGCGCCGCGCGGGAAGACCGCGTACTGGATCAGCATTCGTATGGACGAGCTGACGGCGAGGGCGGCACGGTTCGCCTGTCGCTCTGGAACCATCCGACAGACACGATTTACGGAATGGTGGCTCGCAGCGAGTCGATTGTAAACAGCGCCGAAAAGCTGCTCGAAGGCGAGGTCTACCACTACCACTCCAAAATGATCATGAAGGACGCGAAGGTGGATGGTGCGTGGGCCTGGCATCAGGATTACGGCTACTGGTACCAGAACGCCGTACTGTTTCCGCTGTTGACCAGCGCATACATTGCCATCGATCGCGCCACGAAAGAAAACGGCTGCCTGCAGGTGATTCGGAAATCTCATCAACTGGGGCGCATCGATCACGTGCTGACCGGCGATCAGGCGGGCGCAGATAACGAGCGAGTGCAGGAAGTGCTGAAAAAGCTTGATCTGGTTTACGTCGAGATGGAGCCGGGAGATGCGTTGTTCTTCCATGCCAATCTGCTGCACCGTTCCGATCAAAACCACTCTGACAATCCGCGCTGGTCGATGATCTGTTGTTACAACGCGGCCAGCAACAATCCTTACAAGGAATCGCACCACCCCTGCTACACGCCTCTGGTCAAGGTGCCGGACGCGGAGATTATGAAGGCCGGCCAGAAGCGTTTTGGCGACTCCGACGGAGATGCGGCATGGCTGGAAGCAGATAAAGATACGAGCGCCACAATTTTGAAAAGTGCTGTTTAGCCCGGCCGGAAGGTCACAATGGTTCAGGGTGGGCACTTCAAGGTTGATTTTGCTGGAAATGCCCCTCTGCACACTTGACGCAGCGTTTTGCCGGGACTAGAGTTATAAGAAGTATGAAGTCTCTTGCCATCCAGATGCGCTGTCCGTGTATGTGTACCATGCGGGCACAATCGTGCGCCTTCTGGAGGGTTGGGTAGACAGGGAAGCTTAAAAAAGCTTCAGTAGCCCAAAATTAAAGCCCACCGACGGAAGAGCCGCTCAGGTGGGCTTTCTAGTTCCGGCAGAAATGTCCACCCTCCGACTCCCGAACAGGCGAATACAGGACTGTCGATGACACAAGAAATCTACGAGGAAAGCCGCGATTCAACCGCGTCGATCTGTATGGAAGAACCACCGACGACCGAGCGATTGAGTCACCTGGAAACGCTGGAAGCCGAAAGCATCCACATCCTGCGGGAGGCGGTCGCGCAATTTGCCGCGCCGGTCATGCTGTATTCCATCGGCAAGGACTCTTCCGTGCTTCTGCGACTGGCGCAGAAGGCTTTCTATCCCGGAAAATTTCCGTTTCCGCTTCTCCATGTCGATACCGGGTACAAGTTTCCCGAGATGATTGAATTTCGCGACAACTACACGCGCGAACTGGGCGCGCGGTTGATCGTGCACAAGAACCAGCAGGCGCTCGATGATGGCGCCAATCCATTTGCGCTGGGTACGCAAAAATGCTGCGGCTTGTTGAAGACTCGCTCGCTGCTGGACGCGCTGACGGAAGGCGGCTTCGATGCGGCCTTCGGCGGAGCGCGGCGCGACGAAGAGAAATCGCGGGCGAAAGAACGCATCTACTCCTTCCGCGACGCCGCCGGTCAGTGGGACCCACGCAATCAGCGTCCCGAGTTGTGGAACTACTACAACGGAAAAATCGATAAAGGCGAGAGCATCCGCATTTTCCCGCTGTCGAACTGGACGGAGCTCGATATCTGGCTCTACATCTATAAGGAAAACATTCCCATTGTGCCGCTCTATTTTGCGAAAGAGCGTGAGGTGGTGGTGCGCGGCGGATCGCTGATTATCCCGCAGGGCCCGATTCCGCTGTTGCCCGGTGAAAAGACGGAGCGCCGCACGGTGCGCATGCGCTCGCTCGGTTGCGTGCCCTGCACCGGCGCAATCGAATCGCAGGCCGACACGCTACCCAAGATCATCGAGGAGATGTTCAGCTTCCATCGCTCGGAGCGGGAGAACCGCGCCATTGACCATGACCAGGAAGGTTCCATGGAGATGAAGAAGAGGGAGGGATATTTCTAATGCCGCAGCCGTTTGCGCAAGCGCAATCCTCCACTTCGTTTGAAAATTTTCTGGCGCGGTATCTTGATCGCGATCTGCTGCGCTTTACCACCGCAGGTAGTGTGGACGATGGAAAATCGACGCTGATCGGGCGGTTGCTCTACGATTCCAAGTCCGTTTACCAGGACCAGGTTCAGGCAATTCAGAAGGGCCGCCTGAACCGGTCCACCGGACCCATGGATTTTTCCCTGCTCACCGATGGATTGCGCGCGGAACGCGAGCAGGGCATCACCATCGACGTAGCTTACCGATACTTCACCACTCCGCGGCGCAAGTTCATTATTGCCGACACGCCGGGACACGAGCAGTACACGCGCAACATGGCGACCGGCGCTTCCACCGCGAATGCGGCAGTTGTTCTAGTGGATGCGCGAAAGGGAATCCTGCCGCAATCCCGCCGCCATGCAACTATAGCGGCGCTGCTCGGCATTCCGCACATCATCGCCGCCATCAACAAGATGGACCTGGTGGGTTACTCCGAAGACGTGTTTCGTCGCCTCGAAGCCGATCTTGAAGAGCTCGCGCAACAGATTGCGCTGCCGGCTGCCCACCGTGTTCCCATTTCGATTCGGTGCATTCCCATCAGCGCACTCGAAGGCGATAACGTTGTCACCCGCAGCACGAAGACTCCGTGGTACGGCGGTCCCAGCCTGCTCGAATATCTGGAAGAAATCCCCGTCGCGAAAGAGGACGGTGCCAGCCCGTTTCGTTTTCCGGTGCAGTATGTCATCCGGCCGGACGATAGCTTTCGCGGCTTCGCCGGACAGATCATCAGCGGCTCAGTGAAACCGGGCGACCGCGTTGTGGCATTGCCATCGCGGCAGAAAACGCGTGTGCGTTCCATCGTGACGTTCGACGGGAATTTGCCTCACGCCGGAACGGGCTCATCGATCACCCTGCAGTTGGAAGACGAGCTCGACCTGACCCGCGGCGACGTGCTGGTGTCAGAACAGGAACTGCCCCACACCTCGCGGCGATTTGTCGCCAATGTTGTCTGGCTGCATGACACGCCGCTCGATCTGCGCCGCAGATGGATCTTCCGCCTGGCCAGCGACGAACTTCGCGTTCACGCCCGCAAAATTCATAGCCGCCTCGATGTCAACAATATGGAGCGTCAGCCGGCCACGCAATTGGGGTTGAACGATATCGGCACGGTGGAGTTTGAAGCCACGCGCGATCTCTCCTTCGATCTGTATACAGAGAACCGCAACTCCGGCAGCTTTATTCTGATCGATCCGCTGACCAATGCCACCGTGGGCGCGGGCATGATTACGCAGAGCATTCATAAGGCCGCCCAATCGGTAGACGGCCTCTATTCTTCGCACACCCCGGCCAAAGTTGCGGTTTCCGATGTCTTCCGTCCGGCTCTGCCCGTGGCCGTCTCAGAGCGCTCCCACCGTTTCGGGCATCATCCGGCGGCGGTGTGGCTGGGTACATGGCATTCGCTGGCAGCGCCTTTAGAACGCGCATTGTTTGAGGCGGGATATCAGGCCATTGTCCTCGACGATGCTCACGGTGTTGGGGAATGGAACGAAAATCTGATCCGCGGACTGTATTCCGCCGGGATGATCGTCCTGTACACCACGTCGGGTATCAGTGAAGAGAAAAAGCGGCGGCTGTATTCGGCCATCCAAATGGACCAGGTTCTCGATGCCGACGCGCTGGACCATAGCGGCGATGAGTCAAAGGTAGTTTCGCTCGTCGTTCAGTGGATTGAAGAGCTGCGCATCGGCGATCGAAAGGGGACTCAATGACCATGCTTGATCTTGACCGGCCCGAATCGATCGAAGCCTTGTCGCCCGAGGCCCTGGTGCAGGAAGTGTTGCGGCTCGATGGCAAGGCCTGCATCACCAACAGCTTTCAGATTGAAGACATGGTGGTGCTGCATTTATTGCGGCAGGTGAATCCAGAGATTCCCGTCTTATTTCTGGACACGGGATACCACTTTCCCGAGACCTATGCATACCGCGATCGCATGACGAAAGAATGGAAGCTGAATCTGATCTCGCTCGAGGCGAAACAGTCAGTCGCAGCCCAGGAAGCGGAATTCGGCATTTTGAACCAGACCAACCCGACGAAGTGCTGCGAACTGCGCAAGGTAGGGCCGCTGATGAGCGGACTGGCGGATTACGACATCTGGTTTACCGGCCTGCGCCGCGATCAGTCGCCAACGCGAAAAAATCTTCGCAAGGTGGAACATCACACGCTCCCCGCCGGAAAGACGCTGCTGAAAGTCAGTCCGCTGGCGGCGTGGGATTCAAAGCAGGTTTGGAATTACATTGTCCGAAATCAGATCGAATATCTGCCGCTTTACGACAAGGGCTATCCCAGCATTGGATGTCAGCCCTGCACCTCGATCCCGGATGATCCGAATAATCCGCGCTCCGGCCGCTGGTCTGGCCAGAAGCTGGAATGCGGCATTCACACATTCACAGAGAAAGAGTGATTTAGAAAAAAATGACTGAATCGACGACAGCAACGGTCGCGACCGCTCCTCCAGTGAAGGAAACCAAGGCGCAGAGAATGGAGCGCCTGAAGCGTGAGAAAAATCCCTGGGAAGCGTTCAATGAGATACGCCAGTTTGCGCGAGAAGGGCGCAGCAGCGTGACTCCCGATTGGGCCTCAGCTTACTTCAAGTGGTGGGGTATCTATACGCAGGGAGACGGCGTCGGCGCAGTCGGCGGCTCGGGCGGAGAAGGCAAGGCGACTGAGTATTTCATGATGCGCATCGGCATTCCCAATGGCCTGGTGCGTTCCTCGCAGTTGCGTAAGATTGCGGAATTGACCCAGACCCACGCGCGGAATCTTGCCGACATCACCACTCGCCAGAATATTCAGTTGCACTGGGTCAACATTGAATCGCTGCCGGAACTGGTCGATGAGTTGTCGAAGATCGGTCTCTCTCCCAAAGGCGCTTGCGGAGATGTATCCCGCAACGTCACCGGATGTCCGCTCGCCGGAATTGCTGCCGACGAGATCGCGGACGCCTCTTCTCTGGCGGTCGATCTGGCACACATGCTTACGGGGAACCCTGAATTTCACAACCTGCCGCGGAAGTTCAAGGTTTCTATCGCTGGATGTCCGCAGTGGTGTTCGTATCCGGAGATCAATGAAGTCGGCCTGACCGCGATCCAGAGAAAGTCCGGCGGCAAGATCGAAACCGGATATACCCTGCGCGTCGGCGGCGGTCTGTCGAAGGAGCCGCATCTCGGCGTTCGCTTGAACGCATTTCTGCAGCCCGACCAGGTCGTGCCCGCGGTCCACGCGGTTGCGGCATTGTTCCGCGATCAGGATGTGCTGCGGGAAAACAGAGACCGTGCGCGCATGAAATATCTTTTCCTGAAAAATGGGTGGGATGCGGACCGTTTCCTCAGCGAGCTCGAGGCGAGGCTGGGCTATCGTCTCGATCCGGGAGTCGAAGAGCAGATGCCGGACGATATCCTGCGCGATCATGTCGGCATCCATCGCCAGAAGCAGGAAGGCTTGAGCTACGTTGGCGCCTCGATTTTGCGCGGCCGTGTTAGCGGCGATCAATTGAAAGCTGTCGCGGAGCTTGCGGAGAAATTCGGCAGCGGCGATCTGCGGACGACAGTCATGCAGAATTTGCTGCTGATTAACATTCCCAACGCAAAGGCGAACGAACTGGCGAAAGAACTGGAGCAGATCGGTCTGCGCGTGGAAGGCTCGAATTTCTGGCGCGGAACCATCGCCTGCACCGGCACTGAATTCTGCAAGCTCGCCATCACCGAAACCAAAGGCTTTGCCCGTTGGCTGGTCGATGACATGGAGCACCGTATCCCGGAATTCGATCAACAGATTAAGCTGAACGTTACCGGCTGCCCCAACAGTTGTGGGCAGCACTGGATCGCCGACGTTGGCATTGAAGGCAAGAAGATCAAGCAGGACGGAAAGATGGTAGACGCCTACTACTTTTGCGTCGGCGGAGCGGTGGGCTTGCACCAGAAGATCGCCCGCGCCGTTGGCTATCGCTGCCCGGCGACGGATGTGCCTGAGGCGCTGGAGCGGTTGCTACGCCGTTATCTTGCTGGCCGTACCGCGGGAGAAAATCTGCGGGCTTATTTTGCCCGCCACAGCGATGCTGAAATTCGCGATCAGTTGGCGGGAACCGTGGTTGCTCCCGTCGAGCGGGACCCCTCTCCCGGTCCCGTGCCGCATCTCGCGGAATGATTTCCCAGGAAAGACAAGGAGGCAGTATGGCGCTCTTTCCCATATTTCTAAAGCTGGAAGGCCGCTCCTGCCTGGTTGTCGGCGCGGGCAACGTCGCGCTGGAAAAAATTTCGAGCCTGCTGCAGGCAGACGCCAACATTCGTGTCGTCGGTCCCGAGGCATCGGAGGCCGTCGAGCAGATGGCAAGGGAAGGACGCATCACACTCGTCCGCCGCGCTTTTGAAGAAACTGATTTGCAGGGGCAGACAATGGTAGTGACGGCGACAGATTCGAAAGTGGTCAACCACGCGGTCTTTCTGGCCGCGCAGCGGCGAGGCCTGCTGTGCAACTCCGTCGACGATCCTCCCAACTGCGATTTTTATTTTGCATCCATTGTGCAGCGGGGCGACCTGCAGATTGCGATTTCGACCGCCGGCGAAAGTCCCGCACTGGCGCAACGCCTGCGTCGGGAAATCGATGCTCAACTTCCTGCGAATACGGGCAGCTGGCTGAAGGAATTGGGAGAGCTGCGTCGGGAAATTCTGGCAACGCATCCCGCAGGAGAGGAACGCAAAGCGTTGTTGCATACGCTGGCGCAGCTTCCACTCTGCGCCTCAGAGCAATGCCCATCGCGACGGCTTGCGTTTCCTGAAAAGGCCGAACTGGAGGGCGTGCGATGACAATTGCGCAAAAAGGTACGGTTTATCTGGTCGGCGCCGGTCCAGGCGACCCGGAGCTTTTGACCTTGAAGGCCGCCGATCTGCTTGCCACCGCCGATGTAGTTCTTCACGATGATCTGGTTCCCGCTGCGATCCTGGCACGCGCCGGTGCAGAGGCGCGCGTTGTAAGCGTCGGCAAGCGCTGCGGCGCCAGGCGCATCACCCAGGATCAGATTCACGCGCTGATGATTCAAGAGGCTGGCAAGGGTCTCAGCGTTGTCCGGCTGAAGAGTGGCGATCCCATGGTCTTCGGGCGCGCGGGAGAGGAGATGGATGCTCTCGAACAGGCGGGCGTCCCTTATGAAGTTATTCCCGGGGTGACGGCGATGTTTGCTGCCGCGGCTGCGGTCCGCAAATCTTTGACCGACCGTCGCAGCGCATCAAAAATAATTCTGACTACCGCGCATCATGCTTCCAAAAACGCAGGACGCCAGGAAACCGGCCGTGATCGTTCCACCTTCTGGCGCGGTCCATTGCCGCACGATGCAACTCTGGGAATTTATATGCCCGGACGCGATCTTGGCGCGCTGGCGTGGGACATGCTCGCGGCGGGCATGCCGGGCGATCTGCCCTGTGTTGTCATCAGCCACGCCTCCTTGCCCGAACAGAAGGCCACAGCGGTCTCTCTGGCGCAATTGTCTGGGCTGGAGCCAGGCCCTGCGCCGCTGCTGGTGCTGGCAGGGTGGCCTCTTCGTGATCGAGGAGAAGAAGTGTTGCTGGATTTGTCCCGGTTCGATGTGGCGGAAGAGCTTCAGCCGCTCTAACGTTGACCACCGAAGTTTTTTCTCAGTGGATATTGACGTTCTGCACCACCCGGCTGATAACGCCCTTGGGGCTGGGGACATCCGGTTTCAGGTTGCATCGCAGCGAGAAGAACAGTCCCAGCAACTGCCCGAAGATGACATCCAGCGGCGGCAGATATGCGTCGGGAATATTTACCCGCGAACCGGGAGTGACAACGTACTCCGCTGCGTCCCGCAGTTCTTTCCCGGTATCGGGCGACACTGCTACCCGGGTTGGAACGACCCCTTTGCTGCCGATTTCTTTCAGCAGGTCAATCTCATATTGTTGCCGGCGGTTATCGCTGGAGATAAAGGCGACGAATAACGTTTCCTCATTCAGCGCCGCCAGCGGTCCGTGCCGCAAACCCATGGTCGATTCCGACATGGTGCGGATTCTTCCCGCGGTCAACTCCGAAACTTTAAGCGCAGATTCCCGCGCGACCGCTTTCAACGCTCCCGAGCCGGTAAAGCAAACGCTGGTATAGGGTCCTTCCGCAAGTTTTGCCGCCAGGTCGGCGGCGCTTTCCAGAATTTTTTCTCCGCTGGCGATCAAAGAATGAAGGATCGGCTCATACTCATCGATGCTCCAGATGTTGGCGAGGCACTGGCCGCAGATCACCATGTTCGAAAACGAACTGGTCATCGCCAATCCGCGATCGTTCACGGCATCGTTCAACAGCAGTCCAAACACCCGTGGATCGTCGCGATGATCGCGGATCATTTTTCCTTCAGCGTTACAGGAAACCACCAGATGAGTGATGTTGGAATATTCCTCCAGCGCCTTTTTCAGCACCGTCACCCCCTCCGGACTGTCGCCGGACCGGGAGAAGGAAATCCACAAATACTGGCGGTCGCGAAGGATATGATCGTCCATGTTGGTTAGAAGATCGGTGCTGGCGACGGCGGTGGTCTCGCACTGCCATTTCTGCTGAAACAGACTGGCGAGCGCCTGTCCGATATAATCCGAGGTGCCTGCGCCGATTAGAAAAACGATAGGATGTTTTGCCGACGCCGGCTCGATTCCCGCTGATACCAGAAATGATTCGATTTCAGCCCGATGCTGCTGAAAATTGAGAAAGGTTATCGCCCACGTATCAGGTTGCTGAAGGATTTCAGCCGGAGTATGAACCAGGCCTGAATTTGCCTTTTCTTCGCTGCTTAAATGGATCAAATCCAACAAACGGGTCACGGTAAAAGTGCTCCTTTGGTGCCGCCAACCCTTGCGGGCTATGGAAATGCAAAGGGAAGTGTAAATGGACCCCGCGAGGTTTCCCTCTGCGGGTCGATGTTAAGATAACAAAACGAAATTGATCATAACCGATGAAATTAACTTTAGCAAACCAAATGTCAATCCAATTTAAGGCCGACTGGCGATGACGTCCCGAAAATTCCTCGACGTCAGCATCGCTGGAGAAATCAATTTAGATCTGATCCTTTACGGCCTGCCCGAAAAGCTGCCAGTGGACCGCGAAATTCTGGCGACCGGTTTTCAAATGACATTGGGCGGGTCCTCAGCTATTGTTGCCCATAATTTAGCGGCGCTGGGCGGCCGGGTCGGCTTCAGCACCCGGATCGGCAGAGACGAACTGGGGCGTACCGCCCTGGAGCGGCTAGCCGAAAACGGAGTGGACCTTTCCCGCGTCGTGTATGGGGAAAGCTCGACCAGCACTGGCGTCACGATATTGCTGCATCACGGCGGTCCTCGCCGCATTTTGACCTATGCCGGCACTATGAGCGAGATGACGCGCGCCGACCTGGACTTCGAATATCTGGCCTCTGCCCGCCATTTCCATCTCTCTTCGCTTTTTCTGCAGCGCGCTCTTGCGCCCGATCTGCCCGCTTTGTTTCGCGACTTGAAACAAGCCGGCCTGACCCTGTCGCTCGACACCAACGACGATCCTGAGGATCGCTGGGACGGCGTGCTCGACGAACTTCTGGATCTGGTGGATGTCTTTCTCCCTAACGCGGATGAAATTTGCCGCATCACGCGACACGACAACGTGGAGGAAGCCTTGAAGCTGCTGTCTCATCGCGTTCCGTGCATTGCCGCGAAGTGCGGTCCGCTGGGCGCCATGGTTCAGATAGGCGATAAGTTTTCCAGGATTGCTCCGCTTACGGTTACGCCGGTAGACACGATTGGCGCCGGAGACAGCTTCGATGCCGGGTTTCTTTACGCGTATTTACGCGGACTGAACCCAATCGAATGCGCCGCCGCCGGAAATGTTACCGGAGCGCTCTCCACCTTGCGCCCGGGCGGTACCGAGGCATTCCGGGATTCGCAGTTTCGCGATCAGTTCCTGCGCCAGCATAAGTTTCCACTCGCGTGAGACTCGGTCCAGCGCTGTGATTTTTTCGACCGGGCGAACCGACCGTAGCCCGTCGCACTTATTTACACTAATTTTGAGTTGAAGAAAGAGGAGAAGCGCATGGCGGAACTCGACCAGAAGGACAAATTTGTCGCGATGGCGACGGCCACAGCCGAGGTGGACCTGCTGCTGAAAGATTTTCAGCCTGTATCCACCATGGTCACGCCCGTACACACGATCGATCGCGCCAGTGTGCCTATGATCGATTATCACAATCATCTCGATGCATTTGAGCCGGAGGAAGTGCTCCCGATCATGGATGCCTGCGGCATCGAGCGCATCGTGAACATCACCATGCGGCCCGGTCTGGGCGCACTCGAAATCATCGACAAGTACGCCCCGTATCCCGACAGGTTTTCCGTGATGGGATGGATGGACTGGACCGGCGTCGAGAAGCCGGACTTCATCGAAAAATCCTTGGAAATGATGGAGCGGCTGGCGGAGCGCGGCGTGGTTGGTATGAAGTTCTGGAAGGACCTGGGGCTCAGCGTTCGCGATTCCACGGGAGAAATTCTGCGCATCGACGACGAGAGACTCGCGCCTCTGTTCGACAAGGCCGCAGATCTGGCAATGCCCGTCATGTTCCACACTGCCGACCCGGACGCGTTCTTTCTGCCCATTGACGGACGCAACGAACGGTATGAGGAATTGGCAGCGCATCCGGACTGGGCTTTCGCAAATTCGAAATACACCAAGGATGAGCTGCTGGAGCAGCGAAGCCGCGTGTTTGCGCGTCATCCCAAAACCACGTTCGTCGGCGCCCACGTGGGCGGCTGGAGCGGTGACCTTGCCAAGGCCGGCGCGATGCTCGACAAATATTCCAATGTGTACGTGGACATGAGCGCGCGTGTCGCCGAGCTGGGCCGCCAGCCGTATGCGGCGCGGAAATTCTTCCTGCAATATCAGGATCGCATTTTGTTTGGCGCCGATCTGTTCCCGGAGATCGAAATGTACCGGCTGCACTTCCGGTTCTTCGAAACGGATGACGAGTATTTTGACTATCCCTCGCACGCTTCGCGCCAGGGCCGCTGGATGGTCTACGGCATCCATCTGCCGCAGGAAGTGCTGCGCAAGCTTTACCGGGAGAACGCGCTGCGTCTGCTGCCGAAACGGTAGCGGATTTCTGGGTTCTTTGCTGCACTCAGGATGACATTTTTGAGGCGATTGCCGGAATCCCACATTCAAGCCGTCCTTTGGATTGAGTAGCGATGACTGGCTGTTTCTCGTTCGTCTGTTCATCTGGCGGAATCTCCGCGGCTGCTTCCTTCCGCACCATCGCCGTCGCCATCGAGACTGTCTCGACCAACCCGTAGGGGAGCAGGCTTTCGCGCAGACCCCGGATATCGTTGACGGCTCCGATTACCTCAAACGCGACACAATCGGGCCGCACGGCGACCACCTGCGCGTCCAGCGAAGAGATGACCTGCAGCAACGGCAGACGAGATTCCTGATCGCACATTACTTTAAAGAGCGCCAGCGTCCGGCACAGGCCCTCCTGGCTGGCAAACCAATCGACGGACTGGACATCCTGCAGCTTGCGCAGAAGATCGCCGGTTCGCAATGCGCCTGCCTCATCGGCTTCCGCCATAAAGCTGATGCGAATCTCATTCCCCATCCGCGACGATGCGTAGGATTGCACCGGAACCATGTGGTGATCCAGAACCTGCAGGATTCGAGAATCGACCCTTGCGCGACGATTGGCGGCAACCAGAAACATCCACTCCATGACGATTTCCTTCCCGGATTTCCCGTAAAACTGAAAAAGCCACCGGCCCGTTTCGGGTGGTGGCTTGTAGACGATTCGTTCTTTGTTTCCGGCCTACATGCCCGCACCCATTATGGAGGGAATAATAATGCCGGAAACAAGTACAGACGCAGCAACGGCCGAAGAGGATTCGCGGACCGAATTGTCGCGGCGGTGAAGCATGGTGAGAACAGGGTAGCAGAAAGTTCGGTAAACATGGAAAAAGCCATTATGCCGGACCGGATTACAGGAAAATCAGCTTCCTGAACACCATTGCGCCGCGAACACCAGCAGCACCTTCGCGGCATCGACTAATGTGTCGATCTCGACGTACTCGTCGGCGGCGTGGGTGTTTCCGCCGCGCGCGCCCCACAGAACCGCGGGGGTGTGCTGCACGTCGTGAAACACGAACATGTCACAGGGCGCTTCCATTCCGGCGATGGCGGGCAGCTTTCCCAGAATGCGGGTGGCGCAATCGGCCAGCTCCGTTACCAGCGGTGCATCTTTTGCAATGGCCGATCCGGGCAGCCATCGTCCGGGAAATACAATCTCGGGAGGCTGTGGCTCCAACGGACTGCCGGGTAATTTCGGCAGCGATCCCATCCAGTCCAGAAATTCGCGATCGATGTCTTCGCCCTTTTCGCCCGGCATCGCCTGCCAATACAACTCGACTTTGCACTCCGAAGGGACCGCAATCGGTTCTTTCATTCCCCACGGAGCGGTAAAAATTTTTGTGACCGTGACCGGCACCGGGTTGGCGCTGTTTGCATACAGCGGATGCGGTTTTGCGCTACGTCGGCGCTGTTCCGCAAACTCCGGAATCTTCGCCAGCAGGAATGTCAGTTGCTCGATGACACTGGGCGCGGGTGGACCCTCATTCAAAATTCCTCCGCTCGCCTTCAAGGTGATGTGAGCGATGCGGCCGCCCTGCTGTGCGGGACAGATGCGCAGAAAAGATGGCTCGGAAAGGACGACCGCGTCCGCGTTGAATCCCTTCAGGCGTCCGGCAAGCGTTCCGTTCACCCCGCCAAATTCCTCATCGATGACCGCCTCAAACAGCACATCTCCCGCCAGTGGAAGATTCAGTTTGCGAAGACATTCCATGATGAAAAGATTCGTTGCCACGCCACCCTTCATATCGTTCGCGCCGCGCCCGTAGAGGCGATTGCCTTCCACCAGCCCGCTGAACGCGCCTTTGGTCCACGGCGCGGCGCCGATGGGAACCGTGTCGATATGTCCGGTCAGCAACAGGGAACGGGCTTGCCCGGCGCCCCGGTTGTTTCCGGCGCCTTTTAATCTTCCTTCCACGTTGGGGCGGTTCGCATAGTCTCGGCCCGACAAAAAAAGCGGATGCTCCTTCAACCCGGGCACCTCGTCCATGCCGTAAACGACCGGGTCGCATCCCAGCTTCGACAAAAATCCGGCAATGTATTTCTGGCATTCCCCTTCGCTCCCTTGCGGCGGAGTATTTTCCGAAGGTATGCGCACCAGGTCCTGAAGAATTTCAATCAGGCGTGCAGAGTGCTGTTCAACATAGCTGGAAAGCTGCTGGTCTGTTGCAGATAAATTCATTTTGGTTCCTCACCACTCCATTGGCTGGGTTGGCGCGTAAATCCGCGCGTATGGAATGCCAGATACAGTCCGCCGATGGCGAGCCAGATAAATCCTACAACTTTCGCATGCTCGCTCAGACTCAGCCAGATATAGATGCAAAAAATCGCTCCGGCGAGAGGGAAGATCAGGTTGTGGATGACCGCAGTTCCGCTGCGCTGTTTCCCCGCGATAAAGAAGTGCTGGATGACCGACAAGTTCACGAGGATGAATCCTACGAAAGCGCCAAAGTTGAGCAGCTCGACGGCGATGGTAAAGTTCATCGTCAATGCCCCGATCAAGGTGGCTACAGACATGATGTAGATGGCGCGCGTGGGGGTTCCATACTTTGGATGAAGATGCCCGAACAGAGCGCGCGGAATCACGCCATCTCGACCCATTGCGAACAGCAGACGAGAGGATCCTGCCTGCCCGGTCAGAGCGCTGGAAATACCCGCTACCAGCAGTACGATCGTCAGAATCAGGAACATGGTTGGGCCGCCGATCCTGTGGCCTATGTCGAGGATCGCGGTATCGACCAGCGGAAAGCTATGAAAATTGTTCCAGGCCAGTGCGGCGAAATAGACTGTGATCACGCAGATAACCGTCTGGATGATGCAGGTGAGCACAGTTGCAAAGGCGATATCTTTTTCCGGATTGACGGTATCTTCCGCCAGCGTGGAAATGGCGTCGAACCCGATGTAGGACAAGGCCGCAATGGATGCGCCCAGCATCACCGGTCGGAGAGAAAACTGGTGCGGCGGAAAAATTCCAATCGACGAGATTAAGGCACCGGTCCCATAGTGCAGCTTGACATAATGAATTGCCAGCGCGATGAACACGACAGCGCAAATGCTCATCATCGCCATCATGACAGTGTTGGCCTGGGCGAGCATGCGAATGCCGCGGACGTTGACGGCGGTGATGCCGATGGTAAATACGATGACCCAGACAAAATAGGGGACAGATGGGATCAACCGCGCCGCCGTCAATGCGGCATAGATGATGCTTACGAGCGGAATCAGGAAATAATCCAGGATCATGGCCCAGCCGGCCAGAAAGCCGACGTGCGGGGTGAACGACTGCTGCACATAGGTGTAGGTGGAACCGGCCGAGGGATAAACGGTCGCCATCTTCCCATAGCTGGCCGCGGTAAACAGCATGGCGACCATTGCGGCGATGTAACTGAGCGCAGCCTGTCCGTGGGAAACAGTCTGAATGATCCCGTAGACCGGATACACCGCCGTCGGACTCAGCATGACCAGGCCGAAAAGGATCAGGTCCCAGCGGGTCAGGACGCGCCGGATGACATCGTTCCCGGGCTTTTCACCCACGCGAACCTCCTGCAGCGATTCATTCATCAAAAATTTCCTCGTGGCCTTCTGTCGTGGATCATTGCATGGGGACGTTCTTCGAAATGGTACGGCTTTCTGGTGGTTGTCGTTTGCCAGTGCGAACGAAGCTAGCTGATGGAGGCAAAACGGGGCGCTTCTCGATTCTTTCGATGTGTTTCGTATTATTCGCGTTGCCGGATTTAGAAGTCAAGGAGCAAAATCTTCGTCGCGGACTTTCGGCGATTGGTTCGAAGATGAGGGGCGGTCTATCCAGGCATCAATAGAGTCCTCCCTGCGAACGTCCCGGCACGTTCAGCAAGGCGTGAAAGCGGTTTCTAGAAATCTCTCTTCAAGGCGGAAATAATTTCCCCATCGGTCACTTATATGAATAGTATGGTGAGGAGCTATTCCCGGTACCGTATTTCATCTAATTTCTATTTGGCTTGAACAGGAGGCTGTTCGATGAGCGATTTCCAGCTCAGAGCCCGGACGGACAAAAAAATGTTAGAAGACGCAGGTACATCGCCCGACGGCGACTCCATGCTGATCGAAGAGCGCCGCCAGCATATCCTGGCAATCGCGCAGAGTGAAGGAAGAGTGCGGGTACGAGACTTATCGAAGGCACTCGGCATCTCCCAGATTACAATTCGCAAGGACCTGGACCACCTGCAGGCAAAAGGATTGCTGCAACGGAGTCATGGCGGCGCGCTTCCAGCGCAGCCCGGCGCGCTTTTTGATCCTTCTCTGCAGGAAAAAGAAAAGAGCCATCATGGGGAAAAGGAGCGGATTGGCGCTGCCGCTGCTGAACTGGTCAAGGAGGGCCAGTGCGTCATGCTGGATTCCGGCACCACCACGACGGCCGTCGCTCATGCATTAAGGCGCTTTTCCTACCTGACCGTGATTACTAACGCGGTGAACATCGCGGCCGAGCTGGCAAATACGAATTTTGAGGTGATACTCACCGGAGGAATCCTCAGAAAAAATTCCTTTTCTCTCGTAGGTCCGCTTGCGGAAGACATGCTGGGCGAAATGCACGCCGATATTCTGTTCCTTGGGGTGGATGGATTCGATCTCGAAATTGGACTGACCACGCCGAACCTTTTGGAATCGCGCGTCAACCGCGTCATGGTGAATGGCGCAACTACAGTTGTAACGGTTTGCGATTCGACGAAGTTCAATCGCCGCAGTCTTTCCCGCATTGTTCCCTCTACTGCCATTCATCACGTCATCACCGATAAGAATCTTTCAAAATCGGTGTTGGAGAATCTGCAAAGTCTCAACATTGAGGTAACGCTGGTGTAGCGAGCACTGGCGGGCCCAACTTTCGTGCGGCTTCAAAATCAAAAATGCCTGGCAGCAAGCTGCCAGGCATTTTTGGTTCTGCGATTGTCGAAGCCAGCCGGTCTAGGCCGTCTTCCCATCCTCAGAATGCATTGGGTGTAACTCAATGCGTGCCTGCCAGTAGAGGGGGTCTTTCTCCAACGCCTTCTGGAAGTATGAATTGGCACGGGCGGCGTTTCCGCTATAGCGTTCCGCCAACCCAGCCGACAGGTAATCGTCCGCGGTTGCGTCCGGCTGGGCTGCGGCCTTGATCTGCTTACTCAGGATCTCGGCGGCTTTCGCATTTTGTCCCAGCTTTTTATAGGCCAGGGCAGAATAGACAGTCTCTCTGGCCGTCGCTTTCTGCCAGGTTGCAGTCGCATCAGCAGTTTTTCCCTGCGCCTGCAGCGCATTCCCCAGCCAGTACAGTTGCTCGCTATTGTCCGGATGACTGGGTTCTCCCGTGCCGAACTCTTCCGGGTATTGCATGGCGCGACGGAAGGCATCCGCTGCCTCCGCAGGCTTATGGTTGGCGAGCGCTTGCTTGCCCTTTTCGAGATTGGCCTGGACAAACATATTGTGGATGACCACGCCTCCCTCCCAGGGTTTAAAACGATGGTTCGATAACATGGCCAGCGCCGCATCGGGCTTCGACTGCTCAATCAACAGCAATGCGCGGCGAGCCCGCACTGTGTCCTGATCGAGCACCGCGGCGGGAGCGTTGCGGAATAGGGACTGGCGGGCCGCCGCCGTGTTCCCCTGCTGCTCATACACTTCATCCAGATCGGTGTAAAGGCGGTAGTCGCTGGGAGAAAGCTGAATAGCGCGGCGGTAGAAGTCAGCAGCTCCAGCCAGATTCTTCTTGACCAGTTGCTGGTAGACGGCCAGGTTTCGCAACAGCACAGGATTGTTGAATCCTTCATCCAGCGATTTCGTCCACAAGGCCGCCGCTTCGTCGTACCGGTCGTGAGCAAACAGGAAATTTCCCAGCGCATATTTGGCCTTGGCATCCGCCGGATTGCGCTCGACGGCTTCCCGCAGAACAGCGGCATCGGTCAGGCGATTCGGAAAAACTTCAGCGGTCGATAGAGAAGACGCTTTCTGGGCGTTTTGCTCCGCCTGCTGGGTATTTCCTTCCTGGCGGGCGTTCGCAGCCAGGTAGTAATAGACCATAGGAGAAACATCTTCAGCGGGCAGACTGTCGATGGCGGCATGCAGCACCGCATCGGAAGATTTCCATGCTCCCAGGCTGTGATACCAGGAAGCGACGGCCAGATAGTTTTCCGGATCGGAGCTGATGATCTTCGTCCAGCCGTTTTTGGAAGCGGCTGAGCCATCCTGCCACTGCTCCGCCAGCGCGTAGGGCAGCAACGGCATCTTCTGAACCGCCGCGGCGGAATGCCGGGCGGCGCTTTGGTCATTGCCCGCCAACCGTTCCGCGACCGCCAGATCGGCCAGCGCGAAGGCATCGTCCGGGTTATAGGCAACGGCCTGCTTCAGAGCGTCGATGGCTTCCGAGTATTTCCCCTGATGAATTGAAATTTCGCCGATTTCAACAAATGGAGCTGCCAGGGATGCGCCGGCGGGCAGGGAATTGCCATAGTGAATTGCGTTCCACAAAGCATTCTTTGCCAGCGATAGCTGTCCATCCGCGCGGTAGATCACACCCGAAGCGTATGCGACAGAAGCATCGTTATTGACGTCGTTATCGCGATCGATGGCCTGCGCAATCAGCGACTCGGCCTTCTTGAAGTTCGCCGTACGGTAGTAATACCAGGCTTCCTTTAGCAGCGCCGGAACATAGCCGGGATCGCGTTCCAACACCTGATCGAAGATCTTCAAGGCTCCCCGTTCGTTTTCCGTCTTTTGCAGAAAGACTCCATGTAGAAACAGCTCCTCAACGGGCGTGTGCGCAGTGACATCAATTCTTTTCTTGATTTCTTTTCCAACCGAGGGAACCAGATCGGAGTTACCGTCGATCGGGTCCGACGCCGACCAATGCAAAAGCGGCTGGCCATCGACGGAGTCAATCTGCACGTTCAGATTTTTTCGGGTCTCCTCGACGTTTTGCACATCCACGCCATAGCTTGCGGGGTCGAGCGGAGACAAGTTCAGGTGGGAAAACTTTTTCAACACCGTCTGTCCGTCTCGCACAACCAGCGTCGCATCGTTCACTTTGGCGACTGGGCTGATGCTGACTTCAACTTGGGACGAACCATAGTGAACATTGATGGCCATCTGGCTGGTGGCTTCCACAAAGCCGTCCTTCAAGCCGCTGACGGGATACCAGTATTCCGTCCATTGCTCGACCCGGTGTGGATTCATGAATTCCCGCGAGCCCTGGGTGTAGAAGCGCCCGCTTTGAATTTCGTTATACGAGCCATCGTTGTCGCTGAGAATCTTGTCCCAGATTTTGCCGCTGCGCGCGGTTCCCCAGGTCCAGAACTTTTTTCCCGGATCTTGGCGAAAGTCCGCCACGTGGACAACGCCATAGTTGGAGCCGTGGTAGTACATCCCGAAGAAGTTCCGATGAACATTGCGGGCGAAAATTGCCAACGCATCCGCGTCGTTTTTATACCAGCTGCGATCGACGCCCTTCCACTCCGGCCAACTTTGCACAATGGCAAACGGATCGTCGAAGACGGTCTCGCGCATCGGGTAGATGTATTGCGCGTCGTCCGTGGCTTTGACAGCCGAATTCGTCCAGAAGAGATACAGATGATTCTGTGGGGTGGAGTTGAACAGCGTCACCCCTTCTTCCACTCGCGCTGTATCCGGCCGCAGGGTAATGGCGATCTCCCAGTGCATGTTGGAGACCCAATCCACCGCACCGACGACAGAAGTGGCGCTGCCATCTGGATTCTGATGCAGGACCGATTCGACCGTGGAGACAGTGTCGGTTGTGTGGGCATAGGGAAAGCTAAACTCCATGCCGCCGGAAATCCATGCGCCACGCGGGCCGACAAGACCGTACTTGATAACGTTGTCGCGATAGAAAACTTCCCGCTGATTTTTTTTGTCGTAAACGGAGTACACATGGCCGCCCAGCTGCGGCAGGATGGTGATCTTGAGATATTTATTTTCAAGGTAGATGGCACGGTACGTCTGCGGCTGGCGGTTGTCCGTCAGATTGTCCAGCATGGGGTAGGGATAAACCGGTGACCTGTTGACCAACGGGAACGGCGGATTCGGATCGGTGGGCCCGAGCTGGTACGTAGGAATCGTAATCGTGCCTTCCCAGGCGTGGACCTGGCCCTGCACCAGAGCAGGCTTCATAAAGAAGGCAAGGGCAAGGCAGGCAACAACTGCGTACCACTTCGTTCTCATCCGTTGAATCTCCCTGTAATGTTTTTCATCGATCTGGATATAAATGCTTGCGTTGCTTGTGAACGAACTATGGCTTGGAGGTTGACGCCAACGTTTGTTGAACTTTCACTTTCCCCATTAGATACCAGCCGTCCGGCCCTACCCCTTCGATCGCCAGCTTCACCTTTGGCTGGCGTGTGGCTGGATCGACAATGGCGACGCTGACTGTATAGTCTCCGTCCGGCAAATCCGCTGGGATAAAGACAGAGTTGTTATAAAGATTATCTCCCGGCATCCAGGTGCGGATGTCGGCGTTGGTAAGCATAATCGCAGTTTGTTTGCCATTGTTCAACCGCAGGGCGAATGCAAATTTTCGATAACAAGGGGCGTTGCCCTGGTTCTCCCACCAGGAGGTGAAGGCAATCTTGCGGTCCGGTCCAATGGTCGCCGGGTAGCTGAACCGGCGCAGCGCATACCTGTAACCCATGTGCTTGAGCCATCGGTTTACCTCGGGCCACAAATCTTTTGGCACCGCGGAAGATTTCGCGTTAGAGGATGACACGTGCCATTTAATCGCCTGATCGATGATGTAGTGAACATCCCATCCGTTATTTTCCCAGGTTTGCATCACCCAGCAGGCTTCCATGGAAACCGGGGCTTTCTTCCAGGCATCGGCAAGACCGTCCTCGATCACAGCCTCAGGATACTTGTCGGTCATGTGGTTCCACTTCTTGTTAAAACCGCCCATGTCGCCCAGGCAGTCGGCGCGCCAGCCTACATCGGCTCGGGAAGTGGCATAGCCGACCGTCTTCGGGTCGGTAGGCTGGATGACAAGCGGTGTCGTATGGAAAGAGTCGAGATAGCTGTCCATCAGGTTTTCCATAACGTCCCCGGTTAGCAAAGTTGTGCCTGCGCCTTCTCCCCACGGGCCAACGATGGAAATGTCCACCAGGTCCATGTCGGGATCGCCGTCGTATCGCGCGCCCAGGGCGCGAATGGCGTCGCCAAAGAAATGGGCATACGCGGGATTCATCGGATCGACCATCCATTGCGGTTCATACGGCGCCCAGCTGGGTTGCGTACGGTTCGATGGCCGCGCCCAGGCGGAGTGCCGTCCGTCGGAAGGAGCTTTGCGTAGAACCTCTCCCGTGACTTTGCGGTACCAGTCCGGCACATCGCTTTCCGTTGTGCTTCCGTAAGGAGCGATTCGTAGCATCAAAGTCTGGTGCCGGGCATGGGCGGTCTGGAGTGCTTTATCGATCAGGCTCCAGTCGTACACGCCTTCCTGCGGCTCGATAAATCTCCAGTAAATGCGGAAGTAGGCGATCGTGGTGTCGGGAAAATCTTTGTTTTGGAGTGTTCCTTGAAACGGCTGATATTGGATGGGAAATCCTTCCGTCCACTTTGTTCCCGCATTCAAAGCATCGCCGTTAAAGCGTTGGAAGGTAGTGAAGCCAATCCCCGGATTCACTAAGACCGCATCCGATACTTTGGGCTTAACAACCACGGTTGCGTCCTGCCCCAAGACAGTGCCCGTATACAGAAAGCAGAACAGAAACAGGACAAATTTCAAGTTGCGCATACATCTCCCGGGCCGACAAGCGGTCTGAAAATTTCTAAACTTGGTAAATCTGTGGTGCTCTTTCGCGGCAGGCCGAAGAACTAGCGATTTCACAGGTTCTGACCTGCAAGTTTTGGTTTGATTTCTGAAAGAAAATCGATCAGCGACTCTTCCGCAGGGATATTCTATTCCTAACGAAAACGTTTCTACTCGGCAGAAGATCTGAGTCGTGCGGATCAGCTTCTTCTGAAACTTTCTCATTCACTACGCAGACGCAACTCTTACGGTTCTGCTGAAACTTACCTCCGCCTTCAGCCGTCTGAGAAATTATCAACCATCCATTTGTCCATCCAGGAGAGACCTACATTGTCCGAGACGAAATTTTTACCAAGCCGCCGGGGATTTCTTCGCAATAGCATCGCAACCGCAGTGCTGAGTCCGGCCTTGGCCGGGCTGGGGCATGCCCAGGAA
>Ga0134128_10000665_pt1 | contig 46950 bp, 38 predicted proteins | sample KB31754_FD_96462 | JGI IMG/M metagenome (GOLD analysis project Ga0134128, IMG submission 96462) | Terrestrial soil microbial communities with excess Nitrogen fertilizer from Kellogg Biological Station, Michigan, USA - KB3-175-4 | ecosystem: Environmental > Terrestrial > Soil > Unclassified ...
ACCCGTCCACCGTGGACAGGTCCGCATCGAACCGCGATCCCACATCCGAGCAGGACGGCACCAGAAACACATCGTCGTAGGTCAGCTCGTACCCGGCCCCCTGCCCCGCCACAAACCGCACCTTCTCAACGTTACCCAGGCCCCGGGTGGACCGGCGGCGCGCAAGTGTGAGCAACCGCACGGTCGGGGGCCCGGCGGTGGGACTAGCGTCGGATTGATGTGACATGCCCGCGAAACAGAGTCGTGGCCACGCCAACATCAGCGGGCGTGCTGCTGGCGGTCGGCGCCGCGGTGACGGTGGGCACGCTGCCGGTGTTCCTGGTCGGGGGGCTGGCGGTGCAGATCCGGGCTGAGCTCGGGCTGTCGGTGAGTCTGCTGGGGTTGGCCGGATCGGTGTTCTTCGCCACGAGTGCCCTGATGGCGCGCCCGCTCGCAGCAGTGACCGAGCGTATCGGCCCTACCGCGGCGCTGCGGTTCGCCGCCGCTGGTAGTGCGGCGTGTCTGGCGGCGTTGGCGGCAACCCCGTCGACGGGGTGGTTGCTGGCGGAATTGGCTCTGGCGGGAATACCTACCGCACTGAGCCAGCCCGCCGCGAATGAACTACTCATGGCCCGGATCGCGGAGCAGCAGCGTGGGTTTGCGTTCGCAGTGAAGCAGTCCGCCATCCCCGCCTCCACATTGCTAGCGGGACTGGCCGTTCCGGTGGTGGCGTTGACCGTCGGGTGGCGCTGGGCATTTGCCCTCGGCGCGATGTTCGGGCTGCTCACGGTGCTGAGCGTGCCGCGGGTGAGCTGGCGCCGTCCCTCTCGGCGCGCATCGCCACAGCCGGCTCGATCAAGATTGCTCCTGCTGGCACTGGCCACGGTGACCGGGCTCGGTGCCGCGGCCGCGAACGCGATGGGCACCTTCGTCACGGTGAGCGCTGTGAGTGTGGGCTACAGCGAGGCCGCGGCCGGGCTTGTCCTGTCCCTGGGATCGGTGGCAGGCCTCGTAATGCGCCTTGCGGCCGGGGCCATCGCCGACCGGGCGCAACCGGATCTGTTGCGGATGGTGGCCGTGATGCTGGGTTTGGGCGTGGTGGGGTACCTGTTGCTCGCCCTGGGTCAGCAAGTTGCCTTCCTCGCCGGTCTCATGTTGGGTTTCGGCGCGGGATGGGCCTGGCCCGGCGTGTTCAACTACGCGGTGGCCGCACGATTCCCGGATCGGGTGGCCACCGCGACGTCGGTCACCCAGACCGGTGTCTACCTCGGGGCGGGAGGCGGTCCGCTGTTGTTCGGGCTGGTCGCGGAGCACTACGGGTCGTCGGCGGGCTGGTTGACCAGCGGCGTCCTCACCGCCCTGGCTACTGTGGCGTTGATCGTGGTGCGGGCGACGGGACGGTAATGCCACTGCGCGGGTTGTTTGTGGGGGTCGCCACGCTGGATCTGGTGCAGCGGGTGGGACGACGGCCTGGGGTGGACGAGAAGCTGGTTGCCCAGCGCAGTGATCTCGCCGCCGGGGGACCGGCCGCGGTGGCCGCGGTGACGTTCAGTGCGCTGGGCGGGCATGCCACGCTGCTGTCCGCGCTGGGTCCCGGCCCGATCGGCCAGTGGGTGACCGCCGACCTGCACGGCGCCGGAGTGCGCACCGTGGATGCCTGGGTCGGCGGTGCGGACCTGAGCATCTCGGCGATCACCGTGCTCGACGGCACCGGCGAGCGGTCGGTGGTGTCCCGTAACCCCGAGGAGATGCTCGTCGCGGTACCCGCCGACCTGCCGGCGGTCATCCGGGATACCGACGTCGTGCTGATCGATGGGCACTATCCTGCTCTGGCGGTGGCCGCCGCGCGGGCCGCGCACGATGCCGGAATACCGGTGGTGCTGGACGGCGGCAGCTCCAAACCGGTCTACGCTGACCTGGTGCCGCTGGCCGACGCCATGGTGTGCTCGTCCAGCTTCGGGGGACTACCGGAAGGGTTCGACGCGGTGGCCGCGGAGTTGCTGGCTGCGGGCACCCGTCTGGTGGCCATGACGGCGGGCGGCGCGCCGGTACTGTGGCGGACTCGGCATGCCACCGGTGCCGTCGACGTCCCCGTGGTCACCGTCCGCGACACCCTGGGCGCCGGCGATGTGCTGCACGGAGCGTTGGCGTTTGCGCGGGCACTAGGCGTCACCGAGCCCGATCGCAGTTTGAGCTTTGCCATCGCGGTGGCCTCGCTGCGGGTAGAGCACACCGGCCCACTATCTTGGCGCGGCGATCCACGGCTGCCCGGATTGGTCGCCGAGGCCGGCCACCCGTGCGACAGCTAGCTCGCTGCTTCGCGTAGCCGGCGGGCGAGCGGCTCGCGTCCCACCGGCTGCGTCAGGTGATCGGTCGGCGGGGTTGGCGGGATCGTCTGCACCAGCGGCACATCCGCAGTGACATGAACAAGCTGCCCGTAGTGGTGCAGCTCCAACCCGTCGCCTTCCAGCAGCCGGTACTCCGCCTGTCCCCGGGTGATCTCCACCCGCAACCGCCGACCGCGCCAGCGCAGCCGGAAGGCGATTCTGGTCAACGCATCGGGCAGCCGGGGGGCGAAGGCCAAGCCGCCGTCGGCGAGGTGGCGCAGCCCGCCAAAACCGGCAACCAACGCAGACCACGCCCCGGCCAGCGCCGCGATGTGCAGACCGTGGTCGGTGTTGTTGGCTAGATCAGCCAGATCCACCAGCGCGGTCTCGCACAGGTAGTCATAGGCCAGATCGAGGTGACCGGTCTCGGCGGCCAACACCGCCTGGGTGGCCGCCGACAGCGACGAGTCGCGGACGGTGATCCGCTCGTAATAGGCGAAGTTGCGGGCTTTCTGCTCAACGCTGAACGCTTCCGGGCACAGGTGCATGGCCAGCACCAGGTCAGCTTGTTTGACCACCTGCTTGCGGTACAGGTCGAAGTAAGGAAAGTGCAGCAGCAACGGGTACTGCTGCGGCGCAGTGCCGGCGAAGTCCCACGGCGCGTGCTCGGTGAAGCCCTCGGCTTGGGGATGCACGCCGAGCTTGTGGTCGTAAGGGATCACCATCTCGGCCGCGGCGTCGCGCCAGGACGCGGTCTCTTCCGCATCGACGCCGAAGGCGGCGGCCTGCTCGGAATGTCGCAGCACCGCGTCGGCCGCGCCGCGCAGGTTGCGCTGTGCCATCAGGTTGGTGAAGACGTTGTTGTCGGCCACCGCGCTGTACTCGTCCGGCCCGGTCACGCCATCGATGCGGAAGTTGCCCTCGAGGTCGTGGTGGCCCAGCGAACGCCACAGCCGCGCGGTCTGTATCAGCAACTCGAGCGCAACATCCCGCTCGAAATCAGTGTCGCCGGTCGCGGTCACGTGGCGGATCGCCGCGTCGGCGATGTCGGCGTTGACGTGAAAGGCCGCGGTACCGGCCGGCCAGTACCCGGAACATTCCTGACCGCGGATGGTGCGCCACGGAAACGCCGCACCGGCCAACCCCAGCTGCGCAGCGCGCTCCCGGGCTAACGGCAGCGTATGCTGCCGCCAGCGCAGCACGTCGGCGGCGGCGTCGGGCACCGTGTGACTGAGCATCGGCAGCACGAACGTTTCGGTGTCCCAGAACGTGTGGCCGTCATATCCCGGGCCGGTCAGGCCCTTGGCTGCGATACCCCGCTTCTCGGCCCGTGCCCCAGCCTGCAGGATGTGAAAGGACGCGAACCGGACCGCCTGCTGCAGCTGCGCGTTGCCCTCGACCTCCACATCGGCCGCGGCCCAGAAGTCGTCGAGGTAGCGGCGCTGCTCGGTGGTCAGCCCGGCCCAGCCGGTGTAGCGGGCGGCCGCGAGCGCCGCGCGGACCTGATCGTTGAGGGCCGGCAACGATCGCTGCGAGGACCAGCCGTAAGCCAGGTACTTCACCACCCGCAGCCGCTGGCCCGGCTCCAGCCGGCAGATCACCGTGGTCCGCGCGACATGCTCGGTCGCCGAGGAGTGAAACTCCGTGCGGGACGGCCCCATCACCTCGTGGTCCATCGCCGCGGCCATCCGCAAGCCGGAGTGCCGGGTGCTGTGCAGCAGCGTCGCTCCGGTGTCGTTGCACCGGTACTGCTCGGAGACCAGTGGTTCGGACAGCGCCGCGGCCACCCGCGGGTCCTGGGCGGCGGGGGGAAGCTGCTCGTTGGCGAACAGCTCGGACTGCAGCACCAGCAGCACCGGGTCGTCGACCGGCTCGACGTCGTAGTTGATCGCGAACACTGCTCGTTGGACCAACGACACCATCCGCTGCGAGGCGACCCGCACCGCTTTACCGGCCGGGGATACCCACTCCAACCGGCGGCTCAGCGTGCCGGCCCGCAAGTCGAGGGTGCGTTCGTGCGATCGCAGTTCGCCGTAGCGCACGTCCAGCGGCTCGTCGTCGACCAGCAGCCGGATCAGCTTGCCGTTGGTCACGTTGATGATCGTCTGACCGGATTCGGGATAGCCGTAGCCGCCTTCGGGGTAGGGCAGCGGCCGTAGCTCGTAGAAGGAGTTCAAATAGCTACCGGGCAGCGCGTGCGGATCACCTTCGTCGAGATTGCCGCGCAACCCGATGTGCCCATTGGCCAGCGCGAACACCGACTCGGTGTGGCCCAGGGCGGCGAGGTCCAGCTTGCATTCCCGGACGGCCCAGGGCTCTACGGCGAATCGCTGTTGCTCGATCATGTCCGCCCCAGTAGCTCAGCGAGGTCGCGGACGACGATATCGGCGCCGTGCGCGGCCGGTTGGGTTAGCTCAACCTCGGGGCGGGAATCGTAGCGGACGCCTCATTTGATGATCAGGTAGAGGCCGTAGGCGACTACGAGGGCACAACCGAGGAAGCACAGCATGGCCACCGGCCGGGCCCATGGGGACTCGGTCACTTTGTGCGCGGCCTGGCTCTGCGCCGAGTTGAGCCCGGCGAGCGCGCTGACGCCGAGGGCGAACAGGACGATCACTCCGATCGCTGACCCGAACGACACGAAGAACACCATGCCCAGGGCACCCCAGTCGATCGTCACGCCCATCGCGGGTATCTCCTCAGCCTCAGACGCTGGTGACAGCGGCGGCCTTCGGCGCGCCGACCGGCACCTCGTTGACGTTGTGCGCGTCCACCGGCTCGCCCCGGGACAGCGCGTAGATGGCGCCGGCGATCGCCAGCCCGGCCGCCGCGACGACCACGGTGCCGACCGTTCCGGTCTCCGCCACCCAGCCCGCCAATGCGCCGACGATCGCCGCAGCCGGCAGGGTCAATACCCACGCGATCACCATCTGACCGGCCAGGCTCCAACGCACCTGCGCCAGCCGGCGACCCGCACCCGCACCGAAAATGGCGCCCGAACACACCTGCGTGGTCGACAGCGGGAAACCCAGTTGCGAGGAGACCAGGATGACTGCCGTGCTGCTGGTCTCGGCGGCGAAACCCTGCGGTGTCTCGATCTCGGTGATCCGGTTGCCCAACGTCCTGATGATCCGCCAGCCGCCCACGTAGGTGCCCGCGGCGATCGCCAGGCCGGCCGCGAGGATCACCCAGAACGGCGGCCCCGAGCCGGGTGCCAGCGCACCGGCGGTGACCAGCGTCAAGGTGATGACGCCCATGGTCTTCTGCGCGTCGTTGGTGCCGTGCGCCAGTGAGACCATGGAGGCAGACACCACCTGCCCGGTCTTGAAACCGGCGCCCACGGTTGCCCGGTGGGCGCGCGACGTGATCCGGTAGGCGAGGTACGTGCCGACCAGTGCCACCACCCCGGCGACGATCGGTGCGAGCACCGCGGGGATGAGGATCTTGGACACCACCGTGCCGAAATGCACTGCGTCGGCACCCGCGGCCACCCAGGTGGCCCCGATCAGGCCGCCGAAGAGCGCATGCGATGAGCTGGACGGCAGGCCCAGCAACCAGGTCAACAGGTTCCACACGATGGCCCCGATCAGACCACCGAAGATCACCGCCGGGGTGATCTTGGTGTCCTCGACCAGCCCGCTGGAGATGGTCTTGGCGACCGCCACCGAGAGGAAGGCGCCAACGAGGTTGAGCACGCCCGACAGCGCCACGGCAACTTTTGGTTTCAATGCCCCGGTGGCGATCGAGGTAGCCATCGCATTGGCGGTGTCATGGAAGCCGTTGGTGAAATCGAACACGAGAGCCGTGATAATCACGAACAGGACGATGACGTCCATTTCGCCCTTCGTCCTCGAGGAATCTCAGCATGTCGAGCGTCGCAGACCAACCGAAACGTCCGGTGAACGCTACATGTCCAGTCGGGGTTGTCCGTCGGCCCGCCGTGGACGTCCAATCGGTCAGTGCGGGTTGGTGACCGGCACGGCGATTGCGGTGATCACGAGCTCGTCGCTGCGCAGCCACTGGCCATGCAATTGAGTCAACGAGTGACCGGCGTCGGTGATTCCAGGCACGAGCAGGCGGGCGGCGAAGGTGCCCTGAGTGGGATCGATCACACCGAGCTCGATCGTGACGGCGGCGTCCTCGAAACCGAGCCAGCGGTGGGTCAACGGGAACCATGCCTTGTAGACGGATTCCTTGGCGCAGAACAGGAGCCGGTCCCAGCGGGTCGCCCCGTCGGCGGTGGCCAGGCGCGACAGCCTGCGCTGCTCCGGCGGCGAGGCGATCGCATCCAATACTCCCGCCGGCAGCGGCTCGTTCGGTTCGGCATCGATTCCCACCGCGTAGATGTCGCGGCTACGGGCGACGGCGGCGGCCCGGTAGCCACTGCAGTGCGTCATGCTGCCCACCACACCTGGCGGCCACTGCGGCTCCCCGCGCTCGCCGCGCAGCACCGCCACCGGGGGCACGCCGAGCTGGGCCAGGGCTCGGCGGGCGCAGTGGCGCACGGTGCGGAATTCACGCCGTCGCTTGTCCACCGCGCGGCTGATCAGTTCCGCTTCGCCGGGATACAGCACAGCTCCAGGTGGGTCTTCCAACGCCTCAGCACTGGCCACCGCGGCAGGCAGAATCTTCTCGATCAACTTGGCGGTAACTGTACCGCCGGCCGATCATCTGATACCGGCCAGATCGATCAACCGATCGGCGGCGGTGAGCACGTCGGTGGTCGTGATCTGGAGCAAGCCCGGGTCGGGCTGATCAGCGAAGGTGTCGCCGGTGCTGCCGGCCCACAGCACACGATGCTGTGGACGTTCCGGCGGCGGACCCCAGTGCCGAGGGGACACCGGACCGAACAGCACCACCGACGGCGTGCCGTAGGCGGTGGCGAGATGAGCGATTCCGGTATCGCCGCAGATCACCACCGTCGCGTCGGCAACCAGCGCGGCGAGCTCGGTCAACGTGGTGCGCCCGGCCAGCACTGAGCCTTCCGGTAGACCGGCCACGGTGGCCACCTGCCGCGCAAGCGCCCGCTCGCCCGCAGTGCCGGTCACCACCACCAGAAGCCCGGTACCGGCCAGCCGGCGTGCCACTGCCGCGTACCGGTCGGTGGGCCACTGCCGAGCGGCGAATCCGCATCCGGGGTGCACGATGACCGCCCGCGGCACGGGGCTCGGTGCCCGTGGATGGTTTAGGTCGAGGTCGGACGGGTCGGCGGGGATCCCGAAGTACCCGAGCATCCGGCACCACCGCACCACTTCATGCAGGTCTCCATCCCACTTCGGGCCCGGTACCCCGGGGTGGGCATGGCTGAGCAGTGCGGTGGGCTGTAGCGCGCGCAGCGCGCAGGTGCTCTGCGGTCCCCGGCCGTGCAGGTTCACCGCTACTGCGGGGGGTGGCTGGCGCCAGTTGACCGGACCCAGCTGCGGGGTGGGCAGCAGGTCGTCCACCGCGCCGGTGAGTAGGGCCAGCTCGCGCAGCGGTGCGGGCGCGGCCAGCACCACCCGGTGTTCCGGGTAGGCCGCCCGCAGCCCGCGCAGTGCCGGCACCGCGGTCAGCAGGTCACCGAGACCCAGCGCGCGCAGCACCAGCACGGCGCGGCGGTTCACGGCAGCGTCTATGGCCAAGACGACTCGTGCGACGAGCAGACCACCATCTCGCGCAGCTCGCATCCGGGTGGCTGGCGCAGCGCGTGGATCACGGCTGCCGCCACGTCCTCGGGCCGGTTGAGCTTGGCGTCCGGTGGCGGCTTGTACTGCTCGTCGCGGCCGTCGAAGAAGGCGGTGTGCATGCCGCCCGGAATCAGCAGCGTCACCCCGATCCGCCCGGCGGTCTCGGCGGCCAGCGCGCGGGTGAACCCGATGACGCCGAACTTGGACGCGCAGTAGGCCGTCGCGTCGGGAAAAACCCGTAAGCCCAGCGTCGACGAGCAGGTCACCACGGTGCCCCGAGAGCGCTCGAGGTGGGGCAGCGCGGCGCGCACCACCCGGGCGGTGCCGAGCAGGTTGACTGCAACCACGCGCTCCCACTCCTCGGCGGGCACCTCGCCGAACGGCCCGCAGGAATCGATCCCGGCGGCGGTGAACACCGCCTGCAGCGTCCCCCCGCCGGCCTCCACCAAGGCTGTGACGGCATCCTCGGTGGTGACCCGGTCAGCCAAGTCGGCCTGCACGTGGTCCACCGTGATCGACGGCGCGTTGCAGTCCAGGACCAGCGGACGCCCACCGGCGGCGAGTACGGCCTCGACGGTGGCCGCGCCCAGGCCGGAAGCGCCACCGGTGATCAGCACATTGCCCAGTGATCTCATCCTTGGGACCTCATACCTTCTCCTTCATCCTGCGCCGGAATCGAGGCTGCGCGGCGGAGACGAGCCGGCTCGTGGAGTACCCGTCGAGCAGCGGGATGATCACGACGCGCCCGCCGTGCCGGCGTACCACCGGTTCCTCGGGCAGCTCGCTGATGGTGTAGTCGCCGCCCTTGACCCACACGTCGGGGCGCACGGTCTCCAGCAGGGTGGCGGGAGTGTCCTCGTTGAACATGATCACCGCGTCGACCGGCTCCAGCGCCTCGAGCATGGCAATCCGGCCGGCCGCGGGCACGATCGGCCGGGCCGGGCCCTTACGCCGGCGCACCGACTCGTCGGAGTTGACGCACACCACCAGGGCGTCGCCCAGGGCGCGGGCTTGGCGCAGCAGGCTCAGATGGCCGGGGTGCAGCAGGTCGAAACAGCCGCCGGTGGCCACCAGCCGCCCACCCCAACGGCGCAGCCGGGCCACGACATCGGTAGCACTGCCGGGCGACGATGCTGGGGGGCCAGCAGGTAACCCGTTGACCGACGCGGCGCCTCCGGCGGCGACGAACTCCGACGCCGAACAGACCGCGGCGGCCACCGCCGTGCTGATGGAGCTGCCGCCGAGCAGCACGCCGGTCACCGCGGCAGCGAACGCGTCGCCCGCACCGCAGGTGTCGCGATCCTCGGGCATCGCCAGCTCGGGTACCGGCACGGCGGTGCAGCCCTGCGCGGTCGCCAACACCGCACCGCGGGCCCCGAGCGTGACCGCCACCGCGTCGCACCGCCACCGTCCACGCAGCGCCGCGGCCGCCATTGACCCACCCACGGCAGTGGGCACAACCCCGGATGCTTCGGCCTCGTTGGGCGTCACCAGGCGGCAGCCGGGCACGGGTAGGGCTCCTCGCGGGTGCGGATCCCACACCACGGGTACCCGGCGGGTGACGGTGAGCAGCGCATCCCGAATCGTCGGATCGGCGGTGACATCGCGCCCGTAGTCGGACACCAGGACCGCGTCGGCGCTGCCCAGCACGGACGGGAAGCGATTCCCGGCGGGTGCGCCGGCGGCCCGGCCGTCACCAGCGTCGACCCGCAGCAGGGAGCGACCTTCGGTGCGGATCCGGGTCTTGCACGCGGTGGCGCCGCGCAGCGGCATCCGCACCAGCTCCACGCGCGAGGCCAGCAAGTCCGCGAGCAGCCGGGCCGACGGGTCGGCGCCCAGCGCCGTCACCAACACCACGTCGTGGCCGGCTCGGGCCGCCAGCAACGCGGCCAGGCCTGCCCCACCGGGACGCCAGCGCTGCGCCTGGACGTCCACGACCGGCACCGGCGCGTCCGGGCACAGCCGGTCCACCCGGCCCTCGACGTCGCTGTCGAGCAGCGTGTCGCCGATCACCACCAGCCGGGCGCCGCTCATAGCTGCGGTGTGGGCGCGACCACGCCCAGCGCGTCGTCGATCGCGATGCACAGCCCATGCACGATGGCCAGGTGGATCTCCTGGACGGTCGCGGCGCTGGGTGCCTCGACCGCAATCGCGTCGTCGCACACCGCGGCCAGTGTGTTGGGCGCCGGACCGGTCAGCGCCCACGCGGTCATGCCGACTTCGTGCGCCGCCTTCACCGCCGAGACCACGTTGCGGCTGGCGCCACTGGTGGACAGTGCGATGAGCACGTCGCCCGGCCGGCCGTGCGCGAAGACCTGCCGGGCGAACGATTCATGACCGCCGTAGTCGTTGGTGATCGCGGTGAGCGCGGAGGTGTCGGCGTGCAGGGCGATCGCGGACAGGGGGCGCCGATCGTGCAGGAACCGGCCGACGAGCTCGCCGGTGAGGTGCTGGGCCTCCGCGGCGCTACCGCCATTGCCGCAGGCGAGCAGGCGTCCCCCGGCACCCAGTACGCCCGCGAGGTGCCGTCCCCAGCAGGCCGCCCGGGTGCCGGCGATGTCCTCCATCCGTGCCAGCGCGCTGCGCAGTGCGGCGAGGTGTTCGCGGCTCATGATTGGCCTCCCGGCGCGCTGGCTGCCGGGGTCTCTTCGCCGGCCAGCACCTGGCGGTAGAGCAACTCCGTCTCGACCGCGATATGGCTCCAGCCGTAGCGCGACCGAGCCCACGCCGCTGCGGCTGAACCGATCGCGGCCAGCCGGGCGGGATCGGCGAGCAGTTCGCGTAACCGTTGCGCCAGCGCGGCCGGGTCGCGTGGCGGCACCAGCGCGCCGGTGCGCCCGTCGACGACGGTGTCGAGGTGCCCGCCCACCGCGGAGGCGATCACCGGCACCCCGCAGGCCATCGCCTCCAGCGGCACCATCCCGAACGGTTCGTACCACGGCACGCTGACCACCACGTCCGCCGAGCGCAGCAGCGCGGGCACATCGTGGCGGGGAATCTGGCCGAGCAACCGGACCCGGTCTTGCACGCCGGCTGCCGTCGCGACGGCGGTCAGCCGCGCTCGCTCGGCATCCGCGATGGCGTCCCCACCGCCGGCGATGACCAGTTCGGCGTCCGGCACCGCGGACATCGCGCGGACGGTGGTCTCGACGCCCTTGCGTTCGACCAGTCGCCCCAGCGACAGGATGCGATGCCGGCCATCGCGGGCCGCCCGTGGCCCGCTGGGGGTGAAGCGTTCGAGGTCGACGCCGCACGGCACCACTGCTACTCGCGACGCCGGCACGCCCAGGGCGGTCAACTCGGTCACCTCGTCGGCGCACGTGGCCACCACCAGCGCTGCGTCGCGGGCCAGTTCGGCCTCAAGCCGCAACCGGGACGGTGGGCTGGGGTCCGACGCACCCTGGTGCCGGCGCTTGACCACGCCCAGCGCGTGGAAGGTCTGCAGCACGGGGATACCGGTGCCGGGAACGCCGCCGGCCCCGCGCTGCGCAGCCAGCCCGCTCATCCAGAAGTGCGCGTGCGCCACGTCCGGTGGCTCCACCAGCCACCGGCTCGCAAGATGGTCGCCGAACTCCGCCATATACGGCAGCAAGGCGTCCTTGGGCAGGACGGTGGGGGGTCCGGCGAGTACGTGTTCGACGGTTACCCCGGGACCGACCCGGACCCGAGCGGGCAGTCCGGGATCGTCGCGGCGGGTGTAGACGGTCACGTGGTGCCCGCGCTCGCCCAGCGCCCGGGCGAGTTCGGCGACGTGCACATTCTGCCCACCCGAATCGGCCCCGCCGATCGTCGCGAGCGGGCTGGCGTGCTCGGAGATCAGGGCGATCCTCATCGGCTCACCTCCTTGATCAGCTGATCCCAGTCGGTGCAGAACCGGTCGAGGGAGTACCTGTGGCGGGCGGCGGCTCTGGCCGCCACTCCCACGTGCTGGGCAAGGCCGGGGTCGGCGATGAAGGCGCGCAGGGCATCGGCGAGAAGATCGATCCGGGTGGAGATCACCCCGGCGCCGGGCGGTACCGCCGCCACCACCTCGGTGGTGGCCAGCGCGACCACCGGCATCCCCAGGTGCATGGCTTCGAGCAAGGACAGTCCCAGGGAGGTCCAGCGGATCGGGTGCAGGTACACCCGGCGTCGGGCCAGCTCAGCGTGCATCCGCGCCTGGGGCAGGTCCTCGAAGGTGGTGATCCGGTCGTTGGCAGGCAGCTGCGAGACCGTCATGCCGAAGACGTCCAGCGGTGCCTGCGCGGTGAAGCGGGGCAGCAGATCGGTGCCGGTGACTCGCCACCGCCGGACCGGTTCGTTGATCACCACGGCGGCGTGCGGGATGTCGCCGGTGTACCGGTAGCCGGGGTCGGGGATGCCGTGTTCGATCACCAGGGTAGGGGCGCGACCGCAGTCCCAGAACAGCTCGTTGAACGGCGTGACGTGCACGACCGGGATGTCGGATCGATCGGCCATCGGATGCCGGGTGTCCGGCACGTCGCCTCGGGGGGTGTTGTGCTCGACGTACACCGCGGGCACATCACGCCCGGGCCGGCGACCCAGCCACTGTTGGGTGAGTTGGACTTCGTGCGGGCGCTGCAGCACGACGACGTCGACGTCTGCGCCGGCCAGCGCCTCGGGGGCGATCTCGATGGCGTTCGCCGGCCAGTCGAACGTCTGGGCCCGGCCGCGGCCATCGGCGTCCCGGTCCGGCGTCACCGGCACCAGGTAGGTGTGCGGCCCGCGGACGAACGCGGTGCTCCAGGAGCCGTGGACATGCCAGTGCAGCACCCTCATGTCACGGCCTCCACCCCCCGATATCGGGAACGGTTGTGCAGGGCGCCGACCGCGTCGACGACGTCGGCCGGATGCACGTCAGACAGGCAGGGGTGACCGGGCACGGGGCAGTGCCGCGCGCGGGTATCGCGGCAGGGCGCGTGCTGATCTCCCAGCAGCACTGTCGGGACCCCGTAGGGCGCCCAGCGGGCGGCAGGCACGACCGGAGCGAACAGCGACACCACCGGGGTGCCGACCGCGGCGGCCAGGTGCGCCGGTCCGGTATTGCCGGCGATCACCACCCGGGCGCCGTCGAGGACGCCGGCCAACGCGCGCAGATCGGTGCGGCCGCCGAGGTCGACGCCGGTGTCGCCGGCCACCTGCGCGGTGAGATGCTGCTCGTGGGCCGAACCGGTGACGAGCACGCGGTACCCGGCGGCGGCCAGTGCTCGGACTGCCTGTGCGCAGTGCTGCCTGGGCCACTCGCGGGCCGGGACCGAGGCGCCCGGGTGCATCACGACGTAGCCGGGTTCTCCGGTGAGGTGCTCGACGTTGGGCAGCGGCCGGCGAACCGCCAGGCGCCCGTCGTCCCCGGCCGGCAGCCGATAGCCGGCGGCCTGCGCCAGGTCCAGGCCACGCTGCGCCTCCGGCAGGTCGCCCTCGACGTGGTGACGTAAATCAAGCAGCGAACCGGGGTAGTCCTCGCTGATCGCGCCGATCCATCCGACTCCGGCCAGCCGCAACACCAGCGCCAGTGGCAACGGGGACTGGTGAAACGACGTCAGCAGCAGTGCGGTCCGCGGTGCGTGCGCCCGGACCGCGTCCTGCAGCACGGCGACGTGCTGTGCCGTGACCGGCGCGGGACTGGGGTCGATCCAGGGTGCGCACCACTCGATGACCTCATCGACCCCGGGCAGCAGCGTGGCGGCCGCGCTGCCGTGCGGGCCGGTGAGCATCACGACCCTGTCGACATGCGCGGCGACGGCCCGGACCGTGGGGCCGGCCAGCAACACATCGCCCGCATTGTCGAGGCGGGCGATCAGTGCGGTCCCGGCCATCGGGGCGGTGATCATGGTCCGACCCGGCCCGACAGGGCGAGTTCGACCGCCGCGGTGATGTCCGGTGCCACCTCGGCGGCGGCCTGAATCTCCGGGCGCAGGGTGCGGTCGGTGGGCACCAGGATTCCGCGGGCACCGGCTGCGGCGGCCGCAGACACGTCGGCCCCGGTGTCTCCGATGACCACGCAGCGGTCCACCGGCACGCCCAGCTGCGTGGCGGCGTCTTTCACCAGGCCAGGGGCCGGTTTGCGGCAGCCGCAACCGTCATTCTCGCCGTGCTGACAGACACTCCACGCCCGGAACGGGCCCAGCAACTCCGACACCCTGGTGTTCACCCGTTCCAGCTGGGCGGCAGTGATCAGGCCGCGGGCCACGCCGGACTGGTTGGTGACCACACCGAGGGGAATGCCGATGTCGCGAAGCCGGTCCAGCGCCGCCCGGGCCCCGGGCACCGGTTGCACCGCAGCGGGATCGGTGTTGTAGGGCACGTCGTGCACCAGCGTGCCGTCCCGGTCGAACAGCACCGCGGCGGGCACGGCGGTGGCCCGCGGCACTGCTCGCCAGCGCAGTTCGCCGGCCAACCGGTGCCAGCACGCCACCGGCGGGATGGCGATGCTGGTGACCAGCATCCGGCCGATCTCGTCGGCAGTGCGCGGCCCGGGCAGGATCCGGTGCGCAGCGAACTCACCGGTCAGCGCGGCCCACACCAGAGCCGCCGCCCCCGCGACCATCGGGTGCCGCCGCGCTGCGGCACTGAGCGCGATGGCGGCGGCGGCAGTGGTCAGTCCGTGGCGGCGCAGCCGGCCAGGCCCGTCGCCGATCCGCTGCCGCCAGCCAGGCCCGTGCCGGCGCCGCATCAGGACGTCGTCGGCGTTGCCGCGCTGCGCGTGGATGCTGGCCAGCGGTCCCGACGGCCGCACCGGGTGCACGGTGCGCCGAAGCCCGCGCACGATGCGGTAGCCGGCGGCGATCACCCGCAGCGCCAGGTCGGCGTCTTCCCGGTAGGCCCGGCCGAAGCGGTCATCGAAGCCCCCGACCCGGTGCAGCGCGGTGCGGCGGTACACCATGTCCGCGGTGATCCAGCGTGCGGTGGCCAGGCCGGCAGTGCCGCGCTCGAAGTCGGTGGGTCGCCGGTCGGTGGGTAGCGGCACCTCGATGCGGCCCTGGCTGGCGCCCACATCCGGGCCGAGCCCGCGCAGGTCGTGCGCCAGCTGCGCCTCCCAGCCGGGTCCGGGTAGTACGTCGTCATCGAGGAATGCGACCCATTCGGTGTCCGCGGCGCGCCAGCCGACATTGCGCGCCGCCGCCGGCCCCCGGCCGCCCGAGCGCAGCACCCGTACTGGAAAGCCGACGTCCGGCAGCTGCAGGTCTGCACAGCCACAGGGCCGGTCGTCGACCACGATGACCTGTGAGTGGCGACTCAGCGCCTGCGTCAGCAGCACGCCCAAACTGGGCCGGCCGATCGTGGGAATCACCACCGTGTAGCTCATCGAGTCAGCTCGCTACGGCGCAGCAGGAACGGCCCGAGCACAAGCATGTCGACCGGGGCGGACCCGAAGCACTCCAGCGCGTCGCGCGGGTCGTCCACCATGGGCCGGCCTGCGGTGTTCAGGCTGGTGTTGACCACCGTGGGCAGTCCGGTCAGCTCGGCGAACCGGTCCAGCAGCCGGGCCAGCAGGGGCTCGCTGCCGCGGTCGACGGTCTGGATCCGCGCAGTGCCGTCGACGTGCATCACTGCCGGGATGCGGTCGCGCCACTGGGGCGCCACGTCGTGCACGAACAACATGTACGGGCTGGGCACCGGGCCGCGGCCGAACAGCTCCGCGGCGCGTTCGGCCAGCACCATGGGCGCCACCGGCCGGAACTGCTCACGCCCCTTGACGGCATTGAGCCGGTCAAGATTGCGGGCGTATCCCGGGTGGGCCAGCAACGAGCGGTGGCCCAGCGCGCGCGGACCGAACTCGCTGCGGCCCTGAAACCAGGCCACGATCGCGTCCGTGGCCAAGGCTTCGGCGGCCGCTGTCGCGATGTCCGGGGGGCGCTCGTAGCGGATGTGCGCGTCGTTTAGCCAGCGGGTGAGCTCGTCGTCGGTGAAGCCGCGGCCGAGGTCGGCCCCGGGCATCGGAGTGATCGGATCGCCGAAGGCCTGCGCGAGGTGCAACGCCCCGCCCAGCGCGGTGCCCGCGTCGCCCGCAGCGGGCTGCACCCATATCTCGTCGAACGGCCCTTCGGCAGCGAGACGGGTGTTCGCAACGCAGTTCAGCGCCACCCCGCCGGCCATCGCCAGGCGCCGCTCGCCGCAGCGCCGGTGCAGCCACCACGCCAGGTCCAGCAGCACTTCCTCCAGGCGCACCTGCACTGCGGCGGCCAGTTCCACGTGTTCGGGCTGCAGCTCCTCGTCGGGGGCGCGTCGCTTCGCGAGCTCGGACCAGTCGATGGGTGCCACGACGAACCCGCCGTCGCCCGTGGTGCGGATGAGCTCGCGCAGCGTGGGCAGCAACGCGGGCTCGTGGGCGGACTGCCGGCCGTACGAGGCCAGCGCCATCACCTTGTACTCGTCGCACGAGCGCAGGAACCCCAGGTGATCCGTGACCTCTTCGTACATCAAACCCAGCGAATGTGGCAGTTCCTGGCTGGCCAGCACTTCCAGCTCACCGTCGTGGTAGCGGCCGGCCAGGTGAGATGTGGCCTCGCCGCGACCGTCGGCGACAAGCACCGCCGAGTCGCGAAATGGCGCGGCGAGGCCCGCGGACGCGGCGTGCGCAATGTGGTGCGGCACGAAGTGCACAACCGCCGGGTCCAGCTCGGGCAGTGCGGTGGCCAGAAAGTGCGGTGCGCGGCGGGCGTAGGTGGTGCGGAGGTCTTCCCACCGTTGGTCCAACCCGTCTTGTCCTGGTCGGACCAACACCGGGTCGTAGGAATAGGCGATGGCATCCAGGTCCTCGGGACCGATGCCGGCGGTCTGCAGGCACCACCGGGCAGCAAGCTCGGGGAGCTCCCAAGCGGAAAACGGTACCGGGCGCTTACCGTGCTTGCGGCGACTGAACCGCTCCTCCTCTGCGGCGGCCACGATTTCCCCATCGACAACCAGTGCCGCGGCCGGATCGTGGAAAATCGCGTTGATACCCAGGATGCGCATCTGGCTGGCCCTCCAGAGGCATGACGCGGCTGTATAACGACTGACTACCCTGCGAAGCGAAGTACCAAACTCAGGCCCGAGCTGGAGCCATATCGTGGTCCGTAACGGGCCTTTTAGCCCGAGATGGCTCAATGTCGGGGCGGGAGAGCTGGGAGCGGAACCAGGCGATGGTTCGCGCCAAGCCGTCGCGGAGTTGGACCTGTGGTTTCCACCCGAGCAGTTCGTGGGCCAGCGTGATGTCCGGCCGGCGGACCCGCGGATCGTCGACGGGGCGCTCGATGTATCTGATCGACCCCGGTAGTCCGGTGAGTTCGAGGACTGTCGTGGCCAGCTCGGCCACCGGTAATTCCAGCGGGCCGCCGATATTCACCGGCCCGGACGCGTCTGACTCGACCAGCGCGAGAATGCCCCGGATGGTGTCATCCACGTAGCACACCGATCGGGTCTGGCTGCCATCACCGGTGACCGACAATGGCTCGCCGGCCAGCGCCTGGCGGATGAAGGTCGGGATGGCTCGGCCGTCGTCCGGGCGCATCCGTGGACCGTAGGTGTTGAAGATCCGCACTATCGCGGTATCAGCCCCGCGGGATAGCCGGTATGCAGTCGTGAGCGCCTCGGCGTAGCGCTTGGCCTCGTCATAGACGCTGCGCGGGCCGACTGGATTGACGTTACCCCAGTAACTTTCGCACTGCGGGTGCTGCTGCGGATCGCCATAGACCTCGCTGGTCGAAGCCAGCACGAACCGCGCGCCCTTCTCGACGGCAAGACCCAGCGCATGCAGCGTGCCCAGGCTTCCCACCTTGAGTGTCTCGATGGGCAACCGTAGGTAATCGGCCGGCGACGCCGCCGAGGCCAGATGAAGCACCAAGTCGACTGGGCCGGGAACGTGTACGAAATCGGTTACGTCGCACTTGATCAGGCGAAAGCGTGGCTCGCCGAGTAAGTGCGAGATATTGGCTGGGGTGCCTGTGAGAAAATTGTCCAGGCACATGACACCGATACCGCGGCGAAGCAGTTGTTCACACACGTGCGATCCGAGAAATCCCGCTCCACCTGTGACCACGGCCCTGCTGAATCTGGTCCTCACCGCGTCCCCCCTCGCTCTACCCAACCTGCCTGATACCCCAACCGGGGTGGCGTGAAACGCGGCGGCACGTTTGCGATCGGTGATCGGCGGGTAGCAGATGCGAGTGCGCCGCGTGGGGGGCCGTGATGAGCGGCAGGGTCACGGTGGTCATTGCCACCCGCAACAGACGACAGGAACTGATCCGCACCCTGCGCCGGCTGCACGAACTCGTCCCGGCACCGCCGGTGATCGTGGTGGACAACGGCTCGACCGACGGCACAGCGCACGCGGTGCGCGAGCAGTTCACCGGCACGGTCGTGCTGGCGTTGCCGCGGAACTACGGCGCCCCCGCACGCAACATCGGCGTGGCGGCGGCGCGTACGCCTTACGTCGCCTTCAGTGACGATGACTCCTGGTGGGCTCCGGGAGCGTTGCCGCGGGCCGCAGCGGTCCTGGACAGCCACCCTCGTCTTGGGCTGGTGGCGGCTCGCACTCTCGTCGGCCCGACCCAACGTCCCGATCCGGTGACTCCGCTGATGGCGTACAGCCCGCTGCCCTGCCCAGCGGACGCGCCCGGTCCCTGCGTGCTCGGTTTCCTGGCCTGCTCGGCGGTGGTTCGCCGGCGGGCTTTCTGCGAGGTCGGTGGTTTCAGCAGCGTGCTGTTCTTTGTGGGGGAGGAGCGGTTGTTGTGCTACGACCTGGCCGCGGCCGGATGGGATCGGGCCTACCTGCACGACGTCGTCGCACACCACCACCCCTCCGCGCACCGGCCCGATCCGCAGCGTCGCCGGGTGGCTGAGCTGCGCAACGCCCTGCTGACCACGGTCCTGCGCAGGCCACGGTCGGTAGCCGTCGCCGCCGCGACGACACTCGCCCGGAGCTCGGTACATGACGTGGCCGCCCGCACGGCGCTCCGTGAGGCCTTGGTCCGGCTGCCGGCGGCACTGCAGCGGCGCGCTGTGTTGCCCCCCGCCGTGGAGGAGCAGGTTCGCCTGCTCGAAGACGGTGCGCGGTGACCGGCGGCAGGGTCACCGTGGTGATCATCACCCGGAACCGCAAAGCGGAGCTGTTACACACCCTGGAGCGGATGACTGCACTGCCGGACCAGGCTCCGGTGGTGGTCGTGGACAACGGTTCTACTGACCACACCGCCGACGCCGTCGTTAAACGCTTCGGTCAGGTAACGCTGTTGCGCAGTGCCCGCAACCTCGGTGCCGTCGGCCGCAACCTCGCGGTTGGCAGCATCAATACGCGTTATGTGGCATTTTGCGACGACGACACCCGGTGGCGGCCCGGTTCCCTGACCCGCGCCGCCGACCTGCTCGACGCGCATCCGGAACTGGCCTCGGTGACCGGCCGGATCCTGGTGGCTCCAGCGATGATCGAGGATCCCATCACCCCTGAGCTGCGTAATTCTCCGATACCGGGGCCGGCGTGGCTGCCCGGCCCGGCTCTGCTCGGCGTGCTCGCCGGGGCAAGTATGTTTCGCGTCGCCGCATTTCGGCAGGTCGGTGGGTTCTCGTCCCGGCTGTGGCTGGGTGGTGAGGAGGAGCTGCTCGCCCTGGACCTCGCCGCTGCCGGGTGGTGGATGTGCTGGACACCAGACGTGGTGATCGAGCATGAACCGTCGGTTTGCCGGGACCCGCGCCGGCGGCGGCAGCTGGGAATCCGCAACACCTTGTGGACCGCGTGGCTGCGCCGTCCATTACCGAGCGCGCTGCGGCGGACCGCCACGATGCTGCGCTCGGTACCTCGAGACCGGGCCAGCGTGGTGGCCTTCGCCGAGGCGTTAGGCGGTCTGGCGTGGGTGCTTCGGGAACGCCGAGTGGTGCCGGCAGCGGTGGAGCAGGGTCTGCAGCTGTTAGAGGAGCCGCAACGGCACTCGCCGGCTCGCCGGTACGTGGGCTGAGGCCGGTGGCGGATGTGCGGCGGATGTTTCGACGAGGTGCGTGCGGGTAGCCTGAGCTGGTAGGAACTCCAGCCCTCTGGAGGGAGTCGGCCGATTGGCTCACTGCCGGTATGTGGCGAGACAACAAACTGTGAGTCCGCGCAGGGTGGAGCTGTCACAGTCGGCGCTGGTGACGCCGCCGAGAAGATGCCGGCGACCATGCGCCGTCACCAGGTCCGGCGCTGCCAGTGATCGATGGCCAGAAAATGATCGGTATTATGGCGCTGGCCGACGTGGCGCGGGCCCTCAGTGATCCACCGGTGGGCGCTTTCACCGAGGCGCTGTCGGTCGACAGGGAAACGCGTGGAGGTATTTTCAATGGTTCTTGACCCCAAGGTGCACCCCGGCCGGAAGGTCTGGCGTCCGTGTTCGCACTGCTCGCATAAGGATGGCCTGTACCTGCTCGATTCGGACGCCAACCTGGTACACGTCCAATGTCCGCAATGCCACACCTGCTGGTGGATTGATACAGGCAATGGTGTCGGTCGCCGCTCCAAGGATGCCGACGACCCGCAGTGGCCCGCCCGGCCAGCCTGACCATCTGGGCTTCGCGCGTTACCGTTGAGCGCCAGAACAGGCGGGCAGCCTCTTGTCCGCCGAGTTCGACACCACGGCTGCGCGGCCGCCAGCCGATAACCATGGTGTCGAACTGGGCAACACGATGGCAAATGGTGATCTAGGGGGCAGACCTGCGTCCGGTACTGTGCGCTGCTGTGAAGCCTGCCAGCGATGAGCGGACGCCGGATGGGGGCGAGCACGTCAGTGAACGGCCCGATCGCGAGCAATTGATGACGGTGCGGTCGTCCGATCAGGACGGTGCGATCGTCCTGACCGTCAGCGGCGACGTTGACGGCCTTACTGCGTCTCGTCTGCGTACCGCGATCGCGGAGGCGTTCGACCGGCTGGACGGCCGGCTGCTGGTGGTCGATCTCACTGACGTGACACTGCTCGGTTCGCCAGGCTTGCGGATCTTGCGGAATAGCGCCGACGAAGCGGTGCACCATCGCGGTTTGCTGCCGCTGCGGATCGTGGTCGACGCGACTCGCCCGGTGATCAGACCAATTGAGATCGTCGGGCTGGATCAGGTCCTCGCGCTCTACCACAGTGTTGATCATGCACTCGCCGGTGGCGATGCACCTATCGCCGAAGGCTGAAACCATACGCTCGTGTCCCCACCTTCCGATCAGGACAACCGGCCCCGGCGGGCCGACGCGGCGCGGGCCGATACGCCCACCGCGCCCCCGGCCACGATGGAGGCTGTCCTGGCTGCTGAATGGGTCGCTCCTTCGATAGCCCGGGACCGGGTCCGGCGGTGGCTGACCGCGCACCGGTGGTCTCGGGCCCACCGGGAGGACCTGGTTCTCGCCATCAGTGAAGCGGTCAGCAACAGTGTCGAACACGGCTACGGCATCTCCGCCGACGACACCACCCGCTTCCCGCTGACCCCGCCGGGCACCATCGAACTGCACGGACAAGTCATCACCCACGCTGACGGCGTCCGGCACGTCGAGTTCACCATCCGCGACCACGGTCGCTGGATACCGCCCGCCATGCTCGGTGGCAACCGCGGCCACGGCATGGCGATCATGAGCGCCTGCGCCGACAAGGTCACCATCGACCACACGCCCGTCGGAACTACTGTGGTGGTGCGCAGCCGCCCACTGCCGCGACCACCTCTGCGCCTGGCCTGAATATCAAGTTGCCTTGGCGGCCGACGCTGTCATCGATGTGCTCATCCCAGGCACCCTGGCCACCTTCCCGTTGGTCTGGTCACCACTTCAGTCACCGGGTTCGTGGCACGCGTTTGGCGACGGGATCCAGATCGAAGGGCAGATGCGGCTCGGCCTGGTACCAGTACGCCACAGAAGAGTAGTCGTCGCTGCGCTTGTTCGCATGCCCGTGCTCGATACTGACCCTAATCGATCGCTCGAACGGCACGGGATCTTCGATATGGAATCGGTAAAGGCTGATCTGCCCGCTCCAGTTGTCGCCACCAGGCAAGGTGATGCCGTGATACGGCGCATGGTAGGTCTGTGTCGGGCACCATGCAGTGTTGAAATAGTCCTCGGTACCGGTGCCGTGGAGGGTCGGCGGCCACGTCTCGCCGTCGACGAAGATCATGTCATCACCCTCGCCGTACCAGTTCCACTCGGTGGTGTCGCGAAGGTTGTGAATGTTGAGCACGCAACCGACGTAATGCCCGCGGCCGGTCGCCTCCAGGATGGTGTAGTTCGCTTTCCCGTCGAGATTCTCTCCTGAGAGCAGGAACTCGGCGTTGGTCTCCGAACCTTCCTCTGCCCCCGAACACGGATTGCTGCGACGCCATTGGGCGTGGAATCGACCGATTCCGTCTTCGAGCTCGTCAAGCTCCTCGTAGTCGATGTAGTAGTAGAAGAACACCTTCTCGTCCGCCAGCTCGCTGGTAATTTCCAGCCGGGCGCCTGCGCCGAACGGCATATGGAAAAAGCAGTTGAAGCCCTTACCGTCCTCGGGGCTCATCTGCAGCGGTGCGGAGACGAAGTTGGTGGTGCGGCCGTGCCCGACTCCGAAGAAGTCGCCGAGCGGGACGGCGATGCTCGGGTGCTCTTCACCGTCCCAGTAAGCGCGGAGCACCAGCCGGCGGAGGTAATCGGGTTCACGCATCCACGGGTCACGGATCATCCGTTCGTTGGCGACGGTCGCCCAGATGTGGTTGATCGTTCCCGCACCCTCGACATCGGCCAGGGTGGCGCTGTATCCCGGTTCAAGGGTGATGCGGTCGTCATTGCCCCCGGTGCGGTCCCAGCTGGATGCGCGCCGCCTGCGGGTGCTGCGCAACCGCGGCAGGTCACGCAGGCTCGAACCGTACGGCCCGTAATTGACGGTCATGCCGTACCTCCGGTGCGTGCCGTGAACCGGATTCCGGTGCTGTCCCGAAATGCCGCTTCCAGTGATTCCAGGCTGCGTTCCTTGGTTTCCGGCACCATCCACCACACCACCGGGAAGAGCACGACGCCGATGGCGGCAAAGACGATAAAGGCGCTACCTATGCCGGCGAATGCGACGAAGCTGGGGAAGGTCAGTGAGATGACGAATGCGGCTAGCCAGTTGAAGAGGGTGGCGATGGCCATCGCGGCGCCTCGGACGGCGAGCGGGAAGATCTCGGCCAGCATCACCCACAGGACCGGGCCCCAGGTCGCCGAGAAGGTGTTGGTGAACAGCACGAACGCAGCTGCCGCGATGCCGAACAGCGCCGTCGAGTCGACCGGCAGGATCAGCACTGCCGCGCCGATAGCGACCAGGCTTGCCGACATGCCCACCAGGCCGGCCAGGAGGACGGGTTTACGGCCTCGCCGGTCAACGACCTTGGACCGGACGACCAGCGCGATGGTCCCGATGTTCACCAATCCATTGAGAAAACCGAACAGCAACGCGGTGGTCTTGGAGACCCCGAAGCCGGTGAGGATGGTCGGGGCGTAGTACACGATCGCGTTGATCCCGGTGATCTGCTGAAACACCGCCAGCAGGGCGCCTAGCAGCAGCAGCCTGCGCACCCAGGGAGCGGACAGCAGGGCGAGGGTGGGGGTGTTGTGCTGCTGGCGTTCGATTGCGGTGATCTCGGCGTATTCACGCTCGGCGGCCGCGGTGTCTCCGCGCAAACCGATCAGGACCGCGCGGGCGTTCTCGTCCTGTCCGCGCCGGATCAGTGATCGGGGAGTGTCGGGCATGGCGAGCATGCCGACCACCAGCACGACTGCGGGGAACACGCCGATGAGCAACATCCACCGCCACGAGCCGGCGAAGGCCAGCGCGTAGCCGAGGGCCGCCGACAGGGCCGTTCCCACGATGATCATGTATTGGTTCAGCGACGTGACCGCGCCGCGGTCGGCGGCCGGAGCCATCTCGGCGAGGTACAGCGGCACCAGCACCGACGCGATGCCGATACCCAATCCCAAGATGAAACGGAACGCCACCAGCATGGTGACAGTCGCGGCAACACCGGCACCCAGGGCGCCGACGGTGAACACCACTCCTGCGGCGAGCAGGATTCGCTGCCGTCCCAGGCGGTCGGCCGCGGGGCCGCTGCCCAAGGCACCCACCATCGCCCCGAGCACCGTGGCGCTGACCACCGCACCTTCCTGCCAGGGGGTGAGCGGCAGATCGCGCGGGATGAACAGCAGCGCCGCGCCGATGATGCCGTTGTCGTAGCCGAACAGCACCGCCGCCAGCGCCCCTAAGGCATACACGCGTCGGGTGCTCACTCGGCTTAGGAACGCAGGCGCGACCATCAGCTACCTCCGATGCATGAGTGACCCGCCCGCTGTTCCCGGGCGAGGGCATGCGCGATATCTCTGGTGTTCGGGTACAGCTGCCGGTAGAGGGCGTAATAGCTCTCGTAGGCCGCCGCGGTTTCAGGACGCGGCTCAATGGTGATCGCGATGGGATTCCACTGCGTTACTTTTGGTGACAGTCCGATCCCGATTGCGGCGAGCAGCGCGTCACCCAGGCATGCGCCGATCGTCTGGCGGGGCAGCTGCTGCGGGGCATTCAGAACGTCGGAGACGATCTGCGTCCACAGCCCACCCTTGGTGCCGCCGCCCACCGCGACCAGCCGGTGGTACTGGCCGCCCGCGTCGCGCATGGCTTCCAGGTTATGGCGCACCCCGTAGGCAGTGGCCTCCAAAGCGGCCCGGTAGATGTCCCCGCGGGTGTGCCGCAGGGTCAGCCCGATCAGCACGCCGCGGGCGTCCGGATCGAACAACGGGGTCCGCTCGCCGGCGAAGTACGGCAACATCAGCAGGCCGTGCGCACCGGGTGGCGACTGCTGGGCTTCCGCGACGAGCGGGTCGAACGAGGACTCGCCGGTCAGCTTGCGGATCCACTCGGTGATCGCGCCGGAAGTCGCCATCCCGGCCGCGAAGTTGTGGGTGCCGGGAAAGGTGCCCACGGTGCCCCACAGATCGGGGCTGCGACGCGGGCGGTCGAGCACCTCGACGAGGAACATGGTCGTGCCGTACATCAGCATGACATCGCCGGGTGCGGTCACGCCCACACTGGTGGCTTCCGCCCACGCGTCGATGGTGCCGACCACCACCGGCGTACCCGCCGGGATGCCGGTCTGCTCGGCAGCGGCGGGGTGCACCTCCCCGACGACATCCGACGGCCAGCGCAGTGCTGGCAGCTCCAGACCGGGAGCAATCAGCTCAGCCCACTGTTCGATCCAGCGATGTTCAACTGGGTCGTACATCGGGGTGCACTGGCTGGCCGAGTGATGATCCAGGACGTAGTTGCCGGTGAGGCGGTGCACCAGGAAGCTGCTGGCCATCAGGAAGCGACGGCTGGCTGCCCAGGTTTCGGGCTCGTTCGCACGCAGCCAGGCCAGCTTGGGTCCGACCGCCTGCGAGGTGAGAATCGACCCGCAGCGCTCCAGGATGGCCTGCTCACCCAACGTCCCGTTCAGTTCCTCGATCTGGGTTTGGGCGCGAGTGTCGACCCCGTAGAGGATTGCCGGCCGCAGTGGACGGTCGTTGCCGTCCACGGGAAGCACGCACGGGCCGATGCCGCTGACCCCGACTGCGGCGAGGGGCTCGTGCGCCGCCGCGGTGAGCTCCTGGGTGATCGCCCTGAAGTCCGCCCACCACACCGCCTGCGCATCGTGCTCCACCCAGCCGGGGTGCGGCATCGACACCTCGTGGGCACGCGTCGCGGTCGCCACGACGGTGCCGTTGTCGCGGACCAGCACGCCCTTGGAGCTGGCGGTGCCGATGTCGACACCGAGCAGCAGGCTCACTGCGTACTCACCGAGCTGTGCCCATCCCGGCCCATTCGACGTCGAGCATCCGGCACACCGCGCGCAGTTCGGGGACATGATCGCCGGGTATCGCGTGGATGTGGTTGGCCCCGAATGTGGACAGGAACTCGTCGGCGTCCACGTCCAGCCGGGCGAACGCGTGCGGCCACTCGAACGTCGACTGCCGGGCCAGCGCCTCGTTGGTCGCGTCGTCGTAACGCTCGAACTCGCCACCCGCGACATGCATCCGGTACCTGCCGCCGATCCTGGTGAGCCGAGCGAAGGTCGCGCGCCCGGGTGCGGCGAAGAACGACACTGAGGCGCCGCCGGCGGGGAAGTAGAAGATCTCGGGATAAAGGTGCACGTTCCGCAGGTTTTCCACGGGGTCGTCACTGCGCGCGGCGAACCAGGTGGCGTGCTGCCCGGAGTTGCACAGGTCCCAGATGTCGCGGTCGGCATGGTAGTGCCGCACGTCGGCGAACAGCACCGGCGTTCCGGACAGTCCCTTGAGCAGCTGCATGGTCAGCGCGCCGTCCATGTCGGATTCGGTGGCGCACACGTGGGTGGGCTTGGGGCCCTCCCAGTCATACGGGTCGTTGAGGAACGCCTCGGTGACGTCCATGGTGGTGAAGTGCGTGGTGAGCTCGGGCTGGCCCTTGATCCCGCTGAAATCGAGGTTCCACTCGTCGATCAACTCCCGCACTGCGTGGTAGGAGCGGATCTGACGTTCGAGCAATTCCGGGGTCAACTGCTTGCCGTCGTAGTGCACCTTTCCGGCGTGGCGTTCCAGCCATTCCCGGCCGGCGGTCACCCGGGACTGCTCGACAGCGGCGCTGCGGCGCACGATCTCCCACTGGTCGATCTCCTCGACGTCGACCCCGAACGCGCTCATCCACTGGTCGGTGTCCGCCACCGCGGTGTACATCCCCATCGGGCGCCCGCCGATCCGGCCGAACGTACTGCCCGACAGCCGGGACACCGCAGTGGCGGCCCGAACGGTCTCCAGGACGCGGTCCCGCACGCCCGCGTCGGATACGTCGCCCCACACCCGGGTGTGGGCACGGCCGATCTGGTCCAGGCCCCCGCCGGCCGCAAGCATGCCGACCATCCCGGGGAACTGCGGGTCGATGTTGGAAAACAGCAGCAGCGGGCCCGGGGTGGCCGCCGCGGCGAGCATCGAGAAGTGCGGGAACGCCCACACCGGGTAGTTGAAGATGGTGAGATCGGGCCGCGCGTCAGCCACCCGGCGGCCCTCGGTGGTGGCCAGTGTGTTGGTCCAGATCGGCTCCGAGGCGCGGATGACTTCGTGCCCGGCCTGCTCCAGCGCCGCAGCGATGCGGCCTTCGACGTCGAGTGTGAATGCCTTGATGTCGGTGTGGACGAAGTCACGTCCGTCCGAGAAGGTCAACAGTCCGACGCGCGCCATGTCTGCTCCTACCCCGACGACGTTTCACTGCGTGGCGAAGGTATCACCCTGCGGAAGGGGAACAAGGCCATCGGCGAGGCACCGCGGCGGCAGCGACACAACCGGACACTTATGGTGGTGGGGACGGCGCGGTGAACTGAGGTGAGCTCTGATGGCTGAGTGGGACGGCCGCGGACTGCCGCCGGTAGCCGCCGAGAGGATGGCGCGCTTCGCCCGTAGCGGTCTTCGTACGTCGTTGTTGACGGTGCCTGGTGCGGTGGGGGTGCAGTCGGTCGGTTTCGACCCGATTGGCGAGGTGATGGGCTGCATCGTCGAGCACATCGGGTGGAGCGGCTTCGGAGGCTGCGGCTATGTCGGCGGCATCGTCGGTATCGGGGGCTTCAGCGGTTTTGGACTCGGCGGTCCGACCGTCACGTCGTCGGGGTCGCGCGGTTTCGTCGGGTTCGGACCCTACGTCGATGCGCTCTACCACGGTTACGGCACGGCGCTGGAGCGGATGACTGAGGAAGCCGCGGCGATGGATGCCGATGGCGTCGTGGGAGTGCGGCTGTCGGTGTCCCAACTGGGTGGCGGCAACCGGGAGTTCGTCGCGTTGGGCACTGCGGTCCGGGCCCGGTCCCGGCACCGGCCGGGCCGGGTATTCACCACCGATCTGGCCGGCCAGGACGTGGCGAAGCTGGTGCAGGCGGGCTGGGCGCCCTGCGCTGTGATTTATGGGATCTCGGTGGCGGTGCGCCATGACGACTGGGCGACGCAGCGGCAGGCATCCTGGGGTGCCGGTAACACCGAGGTGGCCGGCTACACCGAGCTTGTCATGCACGTGCGTGCCGATGCTCGGCACTGCTTCGATCAGCGCGTCCGCGCTGCTGGGGCCGACGGGGCGATCGTGTCCTCGATGGGTCTACAGATCGGTGAGATCGAGCCGTCAGAGGGGCATCGTGACCATGTCGCCGAATCCACGGTCTTCGGCACCGCGCTGGTGAGCTTTCATCGGGGTCCGACCGCGCCGACCCGATCGTTGACCATCCTGCCGCTGCGATAGCCGCCGGGAAACGAGGAGTAGCGAATGACCGCCGACCCCACCGCCCTGGGCATCCCCGAGGACGCGATGCGCCGGCTCGCCGAGATGCGGCCCGGTCAGGCCACCACCCTGTTCACGTCCGACCTGTCGGTGAATGAGTTCTTGCTGGTACGGGAAGCCGGATTCCGTCCCCTCGGGCTGGTGCTCGGTTCCAGCATCTACCACGTCGGGTTCCAAATGGGGCGGTGGAGCAGCAACCAGGAATTGACCACTTTGTCCCAGGCGATGTACCACGCCCGCGAGCTGGCCATGACCCGCATGGAGGCAGAGGCGGATCAGTTGGGTGCCGACGGCATCGTCGGGGTCCGGTTGGAGATCGAGTTCAAGGAGTTCGGCTCGGATCTTGCCGAGTTCATCGCCGTCGGCACCGCGGTGAGTGCGGATGAGCCGCAGACCCCGGACGGCCAGTCCTGGCGCAACAATCGGGACCAGCCGTTCACGTCCGATCTGTCCGGCCAAGACTTCTGGACCCTGATCCAGGCCGGGTACGCCCCGCTGGGCATGGTGATGGGTACCTGCGTGTACCACGTCGCACACCAGCGCTTCTGGCAGGCGATGGGGAACATCGGTCAAAATGTCGAGCTGCCGCAGTTCACCGAGGCGCTCTATGACGCCCGGGAGCTGGCCATGAGCCGGATGCAGGCTGAAGCCGAGCAACTCGCGGCCGAGGGCATCGTCGGAGTGCAGTTGCTCTCGCTGGGACATCGGTGGGGTGGCCATACCACCGAGTTCTTCGCGATCGGCACCGCAGTTCGCCCGCTGCGTGCCGACCATGTGATCGCCAAGCCGCAGCTCGTGCTGCCGCTGACCGACTCATGACGAACCAGCCCGTGCCCGGTGGCGACAGCGGCCTGGGGCCGATGGGTGACGTGCAGCTGCTGGCGGCGATGTTGCGGTCCGACCAGGCGGAGGTCGCCTCGTACGCCCGGGTGTTGAGCGGCGCGCTTGCCCAGGCGTTACCGCCGGGCATGGTGGAGATCGACTACCAGCGCAGCGTCGCTGATCGGCTGGCCGGCCGGCCGGGACGCGCTGTCCGGCTGGTGGTGCACGGTGAGAATCGGGATCTCGAGCTTCGTCAAGCACCCAAGGGCGGGATCGACGCGGAAGTGCGGCAAGTGGTGCGCGGGGTGGCGATCAGCCGTCGCAGTGTCGGGATGGACGACTGGCTGCAAGCACTGGCCCAAGACGTCGCCCGGGCCGCCGCCCGTGACACCGCAGCGCGGCAGGCTCTGGAACGGTTACTCCGCGGTTAGCGGGCGGACGAGGCGCAGCTCAGGGAGATCGGCAGCGCCGGGTCCCTGGTCGACCCTCCTGGTGCCGTCGGCTGCCCATCCATTCCGGTGGTAGAAACCGATGGCCGCCTCATTGCCATCGAGGACCCACAACGTGGCGGACGTGAAGCCGAGGCTGCACAGGCGGTCGATGGCGGCGTTGTGCAGCTGTGTGCCGATTCCCCGCCGCTGCTGGTCGGGCCGCAGATAGATCGCGTACAGCTCGCCGCGCTCGGGTCCAGCCGAGTGGTCTCCGCCGGGCCCGACGGCGACGAAGCCGACGACGGCTGCGCCACACGTTGCCAGCAGGACCGCTGACCGGGGCGGCGGATCGGCGAGGATCTTCCGCCAGGTCCGTTCCCGGTCGGGCACCGAAAGGTCGGCCAGGATGTCGTCGGGCAGCAGACCGCGGTAGGCGATCCGCCAAGATTCGACGTGCACAGCAGCGATATCACCCGCATCACCTGGCTGGGCGTCCCGGATCTCGACCACGGTGCTGATGCTGTCACGCCGCACCACGGCGCGAGGACCACCAGACCTAGTTACCCCCCGATATGTCTCCATGTCGGGGGGCAACAGCAGTGGGATGCTGTAAGTCGTGGCTGATCCGGAGGAGGAGGCGGTCCCGGGCGCGTTGTTCGATCGGGTGAGCCAGCTGTTGCGGGACATTCTCGGCGAGAGTGGTCCCGGCTCCGCAGGCTCGGCCCCCTCCGCCGTTGATCTGAGGATGCTGGGCGAGGTCGCGGAGCAGAGGTTGGCCCACTGCCGTCAAGAGCTGGGTGACGATCACTCCGACACCCTCGCATTTGCCCATGATCTCGCTGCCAACCTACGGGCGCTAGGTGATTACGAGCGGGCTCGTGCCCTCGACGAGGACACTCTGACCCGGCGCCGCCGGGTGCTCGGTGAGGACGATCCCGACACGCTGACTTCGGCGCATAGCCTCGCCATCGACCTGAGTGCGCTAGGTGATTATTCGCAGGCCACCCGACTCGGCGAGCAAACCCTGATTCGTTACCGCCGGGTGCTGGGCGACGACGCCGCTCAGACGTTGCGTTCGGCTCACAATCTCGCCAACGACCTACGCGCGCTGGGTGAACCCGAGCAGGCCCTCGTGCTCGACGAGGACAACCTCAGCCGGCGCCGCCAGGTGCTCGGTGAGGATCACCCCGCCACATTGCGCTCGGCGAACAATCTCGCCGTCGATCTGCGGGCGTTAGGGGATTACGAGCGTGCCCGGATGCTCAGCGAGGACACTCTCACCCGATGCCGTCGAACGCTGGGTGAAGATCATCTCCATACCTTGACCGCGGCTCACAACCTCGCCAATGACCTACGGGCGCTGGGCGATCACCAGCAGGCGCGGGCGCTCGGCGAGGACACCGTGGCCCGGTGCCGTCGAACGCTGGGCGAAGATCACCCCCACACGCTGACCGCGGCCCACAACCTCGCCAACGACCTGCGCGCACTCGGTGAGTATGAGCAGGCCAGGGTACTCGGCGAGGACACCGTGCATCGGCGCCGCCGGGCGTTGGGTGAGGACCATCCCGATACCCTGATCTCAGCGCACAACTGCGCTGTCGACCTGCGGGCCCTGGGCGAGCACGAGCAGGCCCTCGTCCTCGACGAAGACACCCTGGCCCGCTACCGCCGGGTGCTGGGTGAAGATCATCCCCATACCTTGACGTCGGCGCACAATCTCGCCAACGCCCTGCGGGCGCTGGGTGACCACGAGCAGGCCCGGGTACTCGGCGAGGACACCCTGAGCCGGCGGCGCCAACTGCTGGGCCCCGACCACCCCGACACCCTGATCTCAGCCAGCAACGTCGCACTGGACCTGCGGGCCCTGGGTGAGCACCAGCTGGCCCGGGTGCTCGACGAGGACACCTTGACCCGTTGCCGGCAGGTACTGGGCCCCGACCATCCCAACACGCTGACGTCGGCCTACAACCTCGCCCGCGACCTGAGCGCGCTCGGTGAACACCAGCAGGCCCATCAACTCAGCATGGACACGCTGTACCGCTGCCACCGCCTACTCGCCGACGATGCCGGCGATGCCGGCGATGACCTGACCACGCTGGATGGACGCCGGCGGATCCGCCAACTGGCACAGTGGATCGAATCTCGATACCAGCCGGTCACGGGATAAGCACGGCTGCACCGTGCACCCGGTCCGCCGCGAGATCGGCCAGTGCCACATCGGCCTGGTCCAGCGGGTAGCGGCTGGTCACCACGTGCAGGCGGTGCTCGGCGGCGAAGCGCAGGAAGTTCTGGCCGTCCTGGCGGGTATTGGCGGTGACGCTGCGGATCTGCCGTTCTTGGAACAGATGCTGCTGGTAGTGCAGCGCCGGGATGTCAGTCAGGTGGATACCGGCCAGCGCCAGGGTGCCGCCCCGGTCCAGCGCGGCGAGCGCGGGCAGAACCAGCTCACCGGCGGGGGCGAACAGGATCGCGGAGTCCACCGGCTCCGGCGGCGCCTCAGCGGCCGCGCCCGCCGAGCTGGCACCCAGGTCCAGGGCGAGTTGCCGGGCTTGCGGGCTGCGGGTCAGCACGTGCACCGTCGCGCCCATCGCAAGCGCCATCTGGGCGGTGAGGTGCGCACTGGCGCCGAACCCGTAGAGGGCGAGACGGCCGCGAGGCGGCAGGTTCGCCCGAGCCAGCGCCCGCCAGCCGATGATGCCCGCGCACAGCAGCGGCGCGAGTTCGGTGTCGGGGTAGCCGTCGGGCAGTGGGTAGGCGTAGCCCGCGGGCACCGTGGTGTAGTCGGCGTAGCCGCCGTCGGCGTCCCAGCCGGTGTATTGCGAGTATGGGCACAGGTTCTCCGACCCTCGGGTGCAGTACCGGCACCGCCCGCAGGTGCTGCGCAGCCAGGCGATGCCAATCCGCTGCCCGATCTCGAACGGACCGCTGCCGCCCTCGCCCGATCCGATGACCTGACCGACCACCTCGTGGCCGGGGACCACGCCGGCCCGGTGCACGGGTAGGTCACCCTCAGCGACGTGGAGGTCGGTGCGGCAGACCCCGCACGCCAGCACCCGCACCAGCAGCTCGTCGGCAGCGGGCCGGGGTGGCTGTTCCGTCGCCCGGTGCACCGGGCGAGTGGCCATCGGGCCCGGTTGCCGCACCCGCCAGACCCGCGCCAGCTCGGTGGTCATGTCACAAGCGCCTCAGCGCGCGAACTGCGACTGACAAGGTAGCCAGGTCGACGCTGCCGGCCTGGGAAAGTTCGGCGAACGTCGACCTAGCCCGGGACAGCCGCGAGGCGTTGCGCTGTTCCCACTGCGCAATGGTCGTCACCGGGTCGGCCCCGAGGTCACCTGCGCGCGCCGCATCACGAGTGATCTTACGCAGCGACGCGTACAGATCATCTCGCAGCGCCAGGCGAGCCAGCTCGTGCCAGCGGTCACCGCGTTCGAGGCCAGTGATCAGGCCCAGCATCCGGTCGATGTCCAGGTGGGCCGACAGGGCGTAGTACAGCTGGGCAATCCGCTCGGGATCGTGTTCGGTCAGCTCCGCGACCTCGATCACGTCGAGCAGCCCGAAGGTGGGTAATCCGGCACCCACCCGTAGCGCAAGCTCATCGGGCACTCCGTGCTTGGCGAATTCCCGAGCCGCGGCGGTGAGGTGGTCGGCCTCACCGCCGGCGAGCCATTCCGGTACCCGCGCCGCCAGTGCGAGCACGATCGGACGGAACCGGTTGATCTCGGAATCCACCGCCAGCGGCTGCGGCCGGTTGAGCAGCAACCACCGGCTGGCTCGATCCAGCAGCCTACGCAACTCCAGCATCATGGCGTCAGTGACCGAGGTCGGCGCTGCGCCCAGTTCGGCGATCGCTTGCCAGGTTGCGGGCAGGTTGAACACGGCCACCGCCACTGAATAGGCCCGGACCGCGTCAGACGCCGCCGCCGACAGCTCCTCGGCCAACCGGTAGGCGTAGGTCATCCCAGCGCGATCGACGACTTCGTTCACCACCGACGTCGTGGTGATCTCGCGGCGCAGCGGGTGTTCCCGGATCGCCTCGGCGAACCGGTTACGCAGCGGGGCCGGGAAGTACTCCGGTAGCCGGGCGCGAAAGACGTCGTCGTCGGGTAGGTCGCTGCCGAGGACCTCCTCGGTCAATCCGAGCTTGACGTGTGCCATCAGGGTGCACAATTCCGGTGATGTCAGGCCCTCGCCCGCAGCGGCCCGAGCGTCCCACTGCGCGCCGGTAGGCAGGACCGCCAGTTTTCGATCCAACCCGTGGCGCTGCTCCAGGGCGCTGACCAGCCGGCTGTGCACTGAGATCATGGCTGCGGCATGCGCCCGGCTGACTCCGAGCTGGATGTTCTGGCTGGCGTTGTGGGCCAGCACCAGTGCGGCGATCTCACCGGTCATCTCACCCAACAGTGCGTTGCGGTCCGCGGTGCTCAGCACGCCGTGGACGACCATCCGGTCGAGTAGGATCTTGATGTTGACCTCGTGGTCGGAGCAGTCCACCCCGGCCGAGTTGTCGATGGCATCGGTATTGACCTTGCCACCGGTCCGGGCGAACTCGATCCGGCCGCGCTGTGTCAGGCCCAGGTTGCCGCCCTCGGCGACCACTCGCACCCGAAGTTGCGCGCCGTCGACTCGGACCGCGTCGTTGGACTTGTCACCCACCTCGGCGTGGGTTTCGGTGCCGGCCTTGACGTAGGTCCCGATCCCGCCGTTGAATAACAGCTGCGCCGGGCTCAGCAGGATTGCTCGGACGAGTTCCGGCCCAGGCAGCTCGGTGGTGGTCTCAGCGATGCCTAGCGCGTGGCGCATCGCGGCGCCGACCGGAATCCGTTTGGCGTCGCGCGGCCACACCCCGCCACCGGGGCTGATCAGTGAACGGTCGTAGTCGTCCCAGGACGACCGGGGTAGCTCGAACAGCCGCCGTCGTTCGGCGTACGAGCGGACCGGGTCCGGGTCCGGATCGACGAAGACATGCCGGTGGTCGAATGCCGCGAGCAGCTTGATGTGCTTGGAGCGCAGCATTCCGTTGCCGAACACGTCACCCGAGCAGTCCCCGATCCCGACCACGGTGAAATCCTCGGTCCGGGTGTCGACGCCGAGCTCGCGGAAGTGCCGCTGGACGCTTTTCCACACGCCGCGGGCGGTGATCCCCATGGCCTTGTGGTCATAGCCCGACGAGCCGCCGGAGGCGAATGCGTCACCGAGCCAGAACCGGTAGGACGCGGCCACCTCGTTGGCGATGTCGGAGAACGTCGCGGTGCCCTTGTCGGCCGCGACCACCAGGTAGCTGTCGTCGCCGTCGTAGCAGATCACCTGGTCGGGATGCCGGCTAGCGCCATCGACGAGGTTGTCGGTGACATCGAGCATCCCCGAGATGAACAACCGGTAGCAGGCGATGCCCTCGGCCCGGGTAGCGTCCCGATCCCGCCCGGGATCACCGGTCGGTGAGGGTGGTCGCTTGACCACGAAGGCACCCTTGGCGCCCACCGGAACGATGACAGCGTTCTTCACCGCCTGCGCTTTGACCAGCCCCAGTGCCTCGGTCCGGTAGTCCTCCCGGCGATCCGACCAGCGCAGCCCACCGCGGGCCACCGGACCGAATCGCAGATGCACGCCCTCCACCCGCGGGGAACAGACGAAGATCTCAAAGGCGGGTCGAGGCTCGGGCAGCCCGGGCACCGCCCTCGGATCGAGCTTGAGGGCCAGATACGACCGGGGGTTGCCGCTACTGTCTCGAACGTAGTGGTTGGTGCGCAGCGTGCCGAGTATCAAGCTGAGCACACTGCGCAGCATGCGGTCGGCGTCCAGCCCGACAACCTCGTCGATCATGGTGGTGGCCTGGACGGCGAGGGCGTGGTGGCTGGCCTCGCGGGTGGCAGTATCCAGGGCTGGGTCGAAGCGGGCCTCGAAGAGCGTGACCAGGGCCGCGGCGATGCCGCTGTGCGCGAGCAGGACGTCCTCGACGTAGCGCTGGCTGTACGGGCTGCACGCCTGCCGCTGGTAACGGACGTAGCCCCGCAGCACCGCTACTTGTCGCCAGTTCAACCCGGCGCGCAGGACCAGGGTGTTGAACCGGTCCACCTCGCACGCACCCCGCCAGGCGGCCATGAAGGCGTCACAGAACCGCCGTTGCACATCGTCGACGTCCTGATCGGCCAACATCCGCAGCACACCGGCATCCAGCCGCAGCCCGAACTCGTAGATCCAGCAGTGCACGCCGTCGCCGCGGATCACCTCATAAGGCCGCTCGTCGACGACCTCGACGCCCATCTGCTGCAGCACCGGCAGTACCTGGGACAGAGTGATCCGCTGGCTCGCCAGGTACAGCTTGAACCGGCGCTCCCCAGGCTTGGCGCCGGCCGGTAGCTCGAGGCACACTTTCATGCCATCCTGCGGAACCAGCGCCTCCAGCCGGTCGATGTCGACGAGGGCGGTGGCGGCGTCGAAGTTCTCCTTGTATGCCTGTGGAAATGCCGCCAGGTAGCGCTGGGCGAGCCCAGCGATGGCTTCGCCGCTGATCGCAGCGACGTCGAGTAACCGATCGTCCCAGGTATGGACCGCGTCTTCGAGCCGGTCGGTGATCGCCATGACGTCCGGTGCAGCCGGCACCGCAGGATCGCGCGGATCGGTGTGCACGGTGAAGTGCACCCGCGCGTGCACAGACTCGCCGATCTGGGCGCTGTAGTCCAGGCCGGTACCGCGCAGATCGCGGATCAGCACGTTCTGCATGGCGAGCCGCGCGTTCGTCGTGTAGCGATCCCGCGGCAGGTACACCAGGCAGGAGAAGAACCGGCCGTATGGATCGCGCCGGCAGAACAGCCGTAGGGTGCGCCGCTGCGCCAGGGACAGCACTCCCGTCACCGTCTGGTACAGCGACTCGGGATCGGTGCTGAACAGCTCAGCCCGCGGGTAGGTCTGCAGCACCTCCAACATCTGCTGCCCCGAGTACGAATCGGCAGGCACACCCGCTCGACGGATCACCTCACGGACCATCCGGCCGATCACCGGAATGTCCAGCACGTCGGCGCGCAGTGCGGTGGTGGACAGTATCCCCAGGAAGCGGTGCTCACCGGTGACCTCGCCCCGTTCATCGAAGGTCTTGACCCCGATGTAGTGCGGGTAGACCGGGCGGTAGACGGTGGCCGGGGAGCTGGCTTGGGTGAGCACCAGCAGGTTCCGGGCCAGCGGGTCGACGTCCGGTCCGGTGGTGAAGCCCCGGGTGGCGATGCTGTCCTTGCGCAGCACACCGAGCCCCGACGCGAGCACCGCCCGCAGCGCGGGCTCAGTGCCGTGGTCACCGGTCGATGTCCAGATCAGCTCGTAGTGCCGGTAACCGAGGAAGATGAAGTGCCCACCGGACAGCCAGCGCAATAGGGCCGCTCCGTTGGCCACCTCCTCGGTGGGCAGTGGCGGCGGCGCGCTCAGGAGCCCGTCGGCCAGGGACTCTGCGGTGGCGATCATCCGCGGGGTGTCTTCGACCACTTCGCGCACGTCGGTCAGTACGGTGAGCAGCCGCTGCTGCACCTGACGGGCCCGGGCGGGATCGGTGATGCGATCGATATTCACGTACATCCACGACTCGACCAGGGCATCGCTGGGGACCTCAGCTGGAGCACCGCCCGGGAGTACCTCCCGCAGGGTTCCGGTGAGATCGCGGCGAACCAGTACCAGGGGATGCACGAGACGTCGCACCGAGAGGTTGCCGCGGGCCAGCTCGGCGATCACCGAATCCACCAGGTAGGGCATGTCGTCGGTGACGATCTGAACCACTGTGTCGCGGGAGTCCCAACCGTCGTCGGTGCGCGAGGGATTGCGCAGCCGGACCAGTGCCCGGCCAGGTACCCGCTGCGCGGCCAACGCCAGATGCGACTTGACGGCGGCTGCCAGCTCGGCGGGTTCGGCGCTGGTCAGCTCCTCAGCAGGGACCAGCCGGTAATACTGTGCGATCAGCTCAGCGAGATCGCAGCGCAAGGATGCATCGGCCGGCTCGGGTGGCCGACCGACCTCGGCTCCAGAACGAGCCGGGCGGGCTCCAGCGGCCATCGTGCCCCTTTCGTGCCACGCACCTGGTCGTCTACCGGTCGTTATGGTGCCGACTTCGCCAGCAAGGTGGAAGTCCCGCCGGGGCGGTGGGCACGATGTCACCGCGAGACCACCGACCACACTTACCCCGGCAGACTGATAGTCATGCAGGCGCCCTCGCCGCCCTCGTCCTCGTCACCTACCTCTACTGACCGTGGCCGGGGACGCCCAGCCACGGGCTTCCGGCGCCGGGACCGGAGGTGTCATGTGGTCGATGTAGTGATCTGTGAACCAGTCCGCACCCCGGTGGGCCGGTTCGGGGGAGTCTTCGCCGGACTCAGCGCGGCTGATCTCGCCACCTCGGCACTGACATCGCTGCTGGCCCGCACGGGCCTGGGCGAAGGCGATGTCGACGATGTGGTGCTCGGCCACTGCTACCCCAGTGGTGAGGCTCCCGCGATCGGCCGGGTGGCGGCGCTTGACGCCGGGCTCGGCACGTCGGTGCCCGGCGTCCAGATCGACCGCCGCTGCGGTTCGGGACTCCAAGCGGTGCTTTACGCCGCGATACAGGTGGGCACCGGTGCCGCCCGGCTCGTTGTGGCGGGCGGCGTGGAGTCGATGAGCCAGGCTGAGCACTACGCGCTGGGCCTGCGGGGTGGAGTCCGGGGCGACATCCAGCTGATGGACCGGCTCGCCAGGGCCCGCGTCACGGCAGGCGGGCGGTCCCACCCGATCGCCGGCGGCATGCTGGAAACCGCCGAGAACCTGCGCGTCCAGTACGGCATCGGCCGCGAGGAGCAGGACCGGTTCGCGTTGCGCTCCCAGCAGGCCACCGCGGACGCGGTCGCGAAGGGGTTGTTCGACGAAGAGATCGTCGGAGTCGAGGTGCCCGGACGACAGGATGTGGTCATCGCCGACGAGCACCCACGTCCCGAGACCACACTCGACATCCTGGCCAGGCTGCGGCCGATCCGCGCCGGTATCGACCCCGAGGCGACCGTGACCGCCGGCAACGCCAGCGGCCAGAATGACGGCGCGGCGATGTGCGTGGTGACTACCCGCGACGGGGCCGAGCGGCACAGCCTGCGCCCGATGCTGTCGTTGCGGTCCTGGGCGGTTGCCGGCGTGGGCCCGGAGGTGATGGGCATCGGTCCGGTGCCGGCCACCGCGGTCGCTCTCGAACGCGCGGGTCTGGCGCTGGATGATATCGACCTGATCGAGCTCAACGAGGCGTTCGCCGTGCAGGTCCTTGCCTGCCTGCAGGAATGGAAACTCGGCGAGCGCGACTACGAGCGGCTCAACGTCAACGGCTCCGGCATCTCGCTGGGGCACCCGGTCGGCGCCACCGGTGGGCGGATCCTGGCCACCCTGGCGCACGAGATGCACCGGCGCGGCAGCCGGTACGGGCTGGAGACGATGTGCATCGGCGGCGGCCAAGGGCTCGCCGCGATCTTCGAGGCCGTCCGGTGACGGTTTGTCAGCTCAGCACCACGCGCTCGCCGGCGAAGTGGCAGGCCACCGGGTGCCCGGTCGCGCGAGGCACGAGCGGCGGCGGCTCCTCGATGCAGCGGCGGCGCTCGGCCTCGGCCAGCTGGGGGTGCTTCCAGCAGCGGGTGCGGAACCGGCAACCGCTGGGCGGGTTCGCCGGACTGGGTAGGTCGCCGGTCAGCACGATCCGCTCGCGGTTGCGCTCCACCGCCGGGTCTGGGATCGGCACCGCCGAGATCAACGCCTGGGTGTAGGGATGCAGCGGCCGTTCGAACAGCTCGTCACGATCAGCGACCTCCACGATGGAACCCAGGTACATCACCGCAACCCGGTCGGAGATGTGCCGGACCACCGACAGGTCGTGGGCGATGAACAGATAGGTCAGGCCGAAGTCGCGCTGCAGGTCGGCCAGCAGGTTGAGGATCTGCGCCTGGATGGACACGTCCAGGGCGGACACCGGTTCGTCGAGCACCACGAACTTCGGGTTCAAGGCGATCGCCCTGGCGATTCCAACCCGCTGGCGCTGACCGCCGGAGAACTCATGCGGGTACCGGTCGGCGTACTCGGCGGACAGCCCCACGGTGTCCAGCAGGTCGCTGATCGTCGAGCCGGTCAGCTCACCGCCGAGCAGCGCATACTTCTCGGACAGGATTTGCCGCACGGTCATTCGGGGATTCAGCGAGGCGTACGGGTCCTGGAACACGATCTGCATGTCCGCCCGGGTCCGGCGCAGCTCGGCGTTACCGAGCGCGGTGATATCGCGCTCGCCGAGCTGCACAGTGCCTGACGTGGGCTCGACCAGGCGCAGGATCGACCGGGCCACGGTGGATTTGCCGCAGCCGGACTCGCCGACCAGCGACAGCGTGCCGCCTTCCGGGATCTCCAGAGACACCCCGTCCACCGCGCGCACCAACCCGACCGTCTTCTTGACGAACACTCCGGACCGGATCGGGAAGTGCTTGACCAGCTCTGTCACCGCCAGCATGCGCCGGGCAGGCTCGCGGCCGACCGAGGGGATCGGTTCAGCGGCGGCAGCCTGCCTACGCCCCCCGTGCGCGATCGCTACCTGGTCGCTATGGATGCAGGCCGCGGCGTGCCCGGAACCGGCGGACACCGGCACCAGTGCCGGCACCTCGTCCACGCAGCCCTGGGTGGCGAAGCCACAGCGGGGGTGGAACGGGCAGCCCGCCGGTACCCGCGACAGGCTCGGCGGCTGGCCGGGGATCGGCTGCAGTTTGGCCGGGCGGGCCTGGTCCATCCTGGTCAGGCTGGACAGCAGCCCCTGCGTGTAGGCGTGCCGAGGCTCAGTGAAGATCTCATCGGCGTCCCCGGTCTCCACGATCCGCCCTGCGTACATCACCGCGATCCGGTCGGCGTGGCTGGCCACCAGGCCCAGGTCATGGGTGATCAGCACGATGGCGGTGTTGCGTTCGGCCTGCAGCTGCTCCAGCAGCGCCATGATCTGCGCCTGCACGGTCACGTCGAGCGCCGTCGTCGGCTCGTCGGCCAGCAGCACCCTCGGGTTGTTGGCCAGCGCCATCGCGATCATCGCCCGCTGCCGCATCCCACCGGAGAACTCGTGCGGGTACTGCGCCGCCCGCCGCCCGGGGCTGGGAATGCCTACCGTGTCGAGCAGCTCAACCGCCTTGTGCTGGGCGGCGGTGCGGCCGACCTTCTGGTGTGTCCGGACCATCTCGGCGATCTGCTCACCGACCTTGAGCACCGGGTTGAGCGCGGTGAGCGGATCCTGGAAGATCATCGCAATGTCCTTGCCGCGCAGCCGGCGCTGCTGCGCGGCGGGCAGGCTGAGCAGCGGACGGCCGTCCAGGAGCACCTCGCCACTGGGGAAGGTCGCCGGCGGGCTGGGCACCAGCCCGAGGATCGTCATCGCGGAGACCGATTTTCCCGAGCCGGACTCGCCGACGATGGCCAGCGTCTCGCCCGGTTCGACATGCCAGCTCACCCCGTCAACGGCTTTGACGACGCCGGCGGGGGTGTCGAAGTGCACCCGAAGTTCGCGCACTTCCAGCAGCGGGGGGCTCACCCTTCGCCGCGCAGCTTGGGGTCCAGCGAGTCGCGCAGCCCATCGGCGACCAGCGCGAATCCCAGCGTGGTGACGCAGATCGCGATCGCCGGATACAGCCACAGGTGGGTCTTGCCGGGTACCCGCAGGAACGGCACCGACTGGGATATCAACCGGCCCCACTCAGGCACGTTCGGCGGGACGCCGATACCCAGGTAGGACAGCGAAGCCAGGCCGACCACCACAACGCCGATACTGGTGAACGCGTAGACCAACACCGGTGCAATCGCGTTGGGCAGGATGTGCCGGACCACGATCCGGCGGCTGCCCGCCCCGATCGAGCGCGCTGCCTCCACGTAGTCAGCCTCGCGCAGTGCGAGAACCTGCCCTCGCATGAGCCGGGCGGATACCGGCCAGGAGAACAGCGCCAGCGCCACGATCACCGGCCAGATCCCCTGGCCGGCGGCGCGCACCACCACGATCGCGCCGACCAGCACCGGGAAGGCGAGGAAGATGTCGGTGGCGCGCATCAGCACGGTGTCCGTGGCGCGGCCGCGGTAGCCGGCGAGCGCGCCGAGTGACACGCCGAGCACCAACGACAGCGCTACCGTGCTCACCGCCACGATCATCGCCAGGCGCACCCCGTAGACCAGCTCGGAGAACAAGTCCCGGCCCAGCACGTCGGTGCCCAGCCAGTGCTCGGCACTCGGCGGCGCGGTGGCGTTGAGCAGGTTCTGCTCAAACGCGTCATAGGGCGTGAGGTAGTCGCCCACGATTGCGGTGACGACCAGGATGGCCACGACAACCAGCCCTACCATGGCCAGCTTGTTGCGGCGGTAGCGAGCCCAGATGTCGCGCAGTTGGCTCGGTCGGCTCATCTCGTCTAATCCAGTCGGATCCGGGGGTCGAGGTAGGCGTACAGGATGTCCACGAGCAGGCTGAGCAGCACGAAGACCACCACGCTGACCACCACCACCGCCATGATCACCGGGGCGTTGTTGGCCTGGATCGCCCGCGCCAACAGGTAACCGATCCCGTTGTACTGAAAGATCGTTTCGGTGATGATTGCGCCGCCCATCAAGACCCCGAGGGAGATCCCGACGTAGGTGACCACCGGGATCATCGAGTTGCGCATCGCGTGCTTGCCGATCACCACCCGCTCGGGCAGCCCCTTGCTGCGCGCGGTGCGGATGTAGTCGGAGCGCAACACCTCCAGCATCGAGCCGCGCATCAGCCGGGCGATGAACGCGGCGTCGATGATCGCTAGGGTGAACGCAGGCAGCAGCACCTCGTGCCACCAGGGCACCTGCACGGTGAAGCTGCGAGGTACCACCGGGAAGATCCAGAGTCCGGAGACATAGCCCACCAGCACCAGGCCGATGACGAAGGTCGGCACCCCGATCGCCAGGGTGGATGACACGGTGACCAGCACGTCGGTGAACGAGTAGCGCTTGACTGCCGCGATCACTCCGGCGATCACGCCGATCAGCACGTCCAAGGCGATCGCCACCAGCGCAAGCCGGATGGTGTTCGGTAGCGTCTCGGCCAGCATCGAGCTCACCTGGCGGCGCTGGTCGAAGTCCACCCCGAAGTCCAGATGCACCAGATTGCCCAGGTACGTCAGGTACTGCACCGGTAGCGGCTTGTCCAAGCCGAACTTGGCCCGGTCGATCGCCTGGACCTCCGGTGGGACGACCTTCTCACCGGTGGAGGCGAACGGATCGCCCAACGCGAAGGTGGCCAGGAAGATCGCCAGGGTGGCCACCAGCAGCACCAGCACCGCTTGCGCGATCCGCCGAGCGACGAACCTGGTCATCGCAGGGTGATCTCGGCCAGGGTGGGCTCCTCGGCGAAGTCGAGGTACATATTGGCGAACTTCATGGTGTTCGCCAGCCGGAACTGCTGGCGAAACCACAACGGGATCTCCGCCAGGTCCTGGCCGATCGCGAGCTGCTCGGCCTGCTGGTACAGCGTGATGCGCTGGCCCTTGTCCGGGGTGGCAGCGGCTTGGGCGAGCAGCTGATCAAACCGGGGATTGCTGTAGCGGCCGCGGTTGTCCCCGGTGGCCGGCTGGCTCGGGCTGTTCGCGCCGATCGCGCCAGTGGACAGCAGCGGCTGGAGGAAGTTACCCGGCGTGGGGTAGTCAGCGCCCCATGCCGCCCGGAAGATCCCGCTGGCCCCGGGCTGCTGCTCATTGTTCAGCAGGTCAGTGAACGGCACTCCGCTGTAGTTCACGTTCAACCCAAGATTCCGCTTCAGTTGCTGGGTCACCGCGGCGGTCCACTCCTCGTGGCCGCCGCCGGTGTTGAACTGGAAGTTGACGGTGCTGCCCGGGGCCAACCCGGCTTGCTGGGCGAGCTTTTTGGCGTCGGCCGGGTCGTACCGGCATGCGGTGCACACCCCGGACTGGTAGGCATCCGGCAACGCCGGAGGGACGAACGCGTCGGCCGGTACCTGGGAGCCCTGGAACACGCCGCGGGCGATCGCCACCCGGTCGATCGCCTCCGAGATGGCCTTGCGGGCCGCCACGCTGTTCAGCGGCGGCGTGGTTACCATCGGCAGCAGATAGTTGATGCCGGCGGTCTTCTTGGAGATCCACTCACCGCGCGGCTGGTAGGTCGCGCGGGCTTGGGACAGCAGCGGAGTGGGCAGCCGGGCCCAGTCGAAGGTGCCGTTGTTGAATCCGTCGTACTCGCCCTGCGCGGCGCTTTGCGACGGCAGGATGGTGATGTCGACCTCGGCAAGGTTCGCCTTGGGCCCGGCGGCGTAGCCGTCGAACCGCTTGAGCCGGATACCGCGGTCGTGCTGCCACGGGCCGGCCATCATGAACGGCCCGTTGCCGATCGGTTGGTCGTTGTAGGCCTTGTTGTCCGCCGGGCCGGCGACCGTGGGCACCGGGGAGAAGACCGTCTTGAATGTGCGCAGGTAGAACTCGCAGTCCGGATGAGCGAGGGTGACCACGAGCCGGTCCGGTGCGGATGCATCGACGCCGGACAGGTGGTCCGCGGCGCCGGCCTGCATGGCGTCAAAGCCCTGGACCTCGTTCATGTGGTAGGCGACCTCGGATGCCGCGCTGCGTGCGGCGGCGCGTTCCCAACCGCGCTTGAAGGCCACCGAGTCCACCGGCTCACCGTTGTGGAAGGTGGTGCCGTGCTGGAGGGTGAAGATCCACTGCGAGCAGTCCGGGTTGGAGGTCCAGCTGGTCGCCACGCCGGGGCTGACCGATCCGTCCGGGCCGACGTTGATCAGCTCGGTGAACAGATTCTCGGTGACCAGGTTGCCCTCGGACTCCTGCGAGTTGTACGGGTCGATCGCCACCGGCTCGACGATGCCCAGCCGGAATACCCCGCCGGGCTTGCCCGGCACGTGCGGCGGGGGAGGGGTCTGGGGAAACCCGACCAGGGGCACGCCGCCGTTCTGGGTGCCCACGTTAGGACGCTTGGCGCAACCGGCAGGGACCAGCGACAACAAGGCAGCCAACGTGAGAACCGTCCCAGTCCGGATCTTCCGCATCAAGGGCACCGCCTCTTCACCTCGCGCCCGCGCATCGTAGCTGTCCGGCGGCGCTATCTCGACGGTCGGGGAGCGCAGCTGCTGCCATGCGCGTGGCACCGCAGGTCGTCTCATCACGGGGTACGGCGGCTTGCTAGTGAACGGCTTTCGGCATGGGATGTCGAGTTTCGGTGCGGTGCGCCGATTGCGGCTGGCGTCCCGGTCCCGGGCGAACACCATGACCGTGCACCACCGCCTCCTGCGCACGGTAGTCGTCGGCTGCAGGTGAGGGGCAGCTCGTGGCACCGTGTTGTGGTGTGTGCCGTGCGTGGGCTACTGGTGGAAGGGCTGCCTGCGGTCCGGTGAGCGGCGGTGGCCCCGGCTGGCACGCCGGCGGGCTGGGTGGCTGACCGCGCAATTCCGCTGCCTTTGGCATATCACCCCAGAGATGGTGCCTGCCGAGCAAATCAGCGTCGATCGGATCGAACCAGGACCAAGCTGCCGTGAGGTCAGATGCTGGCTCCGGTGACTGACACGGTGCCGGCGCAGGTAGTGCGTCGTCCGCGGGGCGGTGTTTGCCGGGCTGATCGTCGCGTGGTGGCTTGTCCTCGCTGGGCGGGACCTCGGCGTTGATTCGCTCGCCACGCAGCTGGTCATAAGTTGGCGTCTGGCTCACGGCCCGCACGGTAGGCGCGGCCCGACGGCGGGCACATCCACATCGTGTGGACAACAGTTGTGGATTGTGTACCGGAAGTGGGCAAGCTGTGTGGATCGTGTGGATGGAGCCGCGAATGATGTGCAATCCATAGGCTCACGGAGCCTGGCCTGCACTGACGGGTGGTCCGACAGCTCGGATCGGTGCGGTTTAGTAACGATGTAGGCGGAGATCCCCGCTCGTTGAGGCATGTCTTCCACGATCGGGCTATTCGGTGTGCTCGTATCGTAACGATGTCGGCGGCCGGGGGGTGGAGGGTTGGCGGTGTCACCCGGCTCTTCCACACGGACGCGGCTGCCGCGCTGTCGTTTGCGCCGATCACGGCAACACCGGGTGCGGCAGCCTCGACGGGCTGGTTACTCGGAGGTGCAGCATTGGAGGGGACGGATGGCTGGACCGAGGCCCGCAACGGTAGATTCGATCATCCATCGTGTTCGGTGGCGAGCAGGTCTGCAGTTCGTCCACCGCTTCCACGAGCTTGCTAACGAACACGGACATCTGGTCACTCACCGCGAGCGGTGAGCTCAGGTAGAGATCGAAACGGTCAGCGGGCAATCCAGCCCGTCGGCGAGCTCGTCCACAGTGTGCGGGCGGCCGTTCGGGCCGATCACGTCGAGTCGAAACATGGTGCCGCGGACGAAAACTACGATGCGGCGTTCCCGGAATCCGGGTGGTGGAGAACAGGTACTTGTCCTGTTCCATCGACAGGGCCTGAAGCTTGTAGTTGAGCGCCCCGGCGACAGTTCCGCAGCAACCCTGATTTCATCGTGCCGTCGAGGACGTCAGGTAGGCGTCTACGATGATGTTGTAATCGACGTCGACGCCATCCTTGACACCGCAGGTGATGAGGACCACTCGGTTCGGGGTATTGGCCATGAGGGACTTCACGTCTCCGGCTCGTGATTTAGAGACGGCGAATGCGTGTGTGACCGTATAGGTGAGGGTGCCGGTCGGGGTGCGGAGCGCGATGTTATATCCGTTGATCGCCTTGACCGGGAAGGTCGGGACGCCGCTTTGCATCTCGGGGTTGTGCCCGGTGACTTCCTGCATCGCGAGTTCTGACAACGGGTTGAAGATCAGCGGGGTCTTCGCCCACGCGTGGCCGAGGATGTAGCTAGTGCCGCCGGAGTCGCTGCCGGGTGCGACGCCGAAGCCCTTGCGCACCCAGCACACGGTGTGCTTCTGGTCGCCAGGCGGGTCGAGCGGTCGCACGTAGTTCATCTGGCAGACGCTGGCCTTGATGTCGAACGCCGGACCGGACATCTCGAAGCGCGTTGGTGCGGCCGGCGCGACGAACTCGTGGGGCACACCAGGTGAATCGGGGAGCGAAGCAGGTGGGTCGGCGGGCAGCGCGGGTGGATTGGAAGGCAGCGCAGGCGCGTCGGGGGGCAGCGCAGGCGGGTCGGGGAACGAAGGGTCGGGAAGCGAAGCAGGTGGGTCGGAGGCCAAAGCAGGTGGATCGGGGGGCAGCGCAGGTGAATCTTGAGCTGGGGCGGCGGCAGCCGGCACGATCATGGCTTCGGGACCAGGCGATGACTCCGATGCACCGCAGCCGGTGCCGCCCAGGATCAGGGCGATCGCGATGGGGAGAGCGACCTTCGTACGACAGCGCATGGCGATCCAAGCTTCCCTGTCCCTCGGCGGAGCGGTGGGTCATGGTAGCCAGACCGGCCGAACGCATGCGCGACGACACGACCGCCATGTGTTGCCACTGCGCTGGGCTGAGTTTTCACTCCGGGCGGGGC